>TARA_R110002050_G_scaffold44973_2_pt1 | contig 17566 bp, 10 predicted proteins | sample TARA_R110002050 | Tara Oceans TARA_R110002050 (sample SAMEA4396988) | marine metagenome | biome: Polar Biome; feature: [DCM] deep chlorophyll maximum layer (ENVO:01000326); material: water (ENVO:00002006), including particulate matter (ENVO:01000060) such as... | depth 25 m
CCACCTTTTATACCAATTACCTACAGGTGGTGGTAAAACAGTGATTTTTTCTGAAATGGTACGGCAATATTTAAAGAACCATAATAAAAAGGTTCTGGTTATGACTCACCGTATTGAACTTTGCAACCAAACATCAAAGATGCTTACGAGCTTTGGAGTTGTAAATAAGGTGGTGAACAGCAAAGCCAATTTAGATGATCAAGAGCGCTATAGCTGCTATGTAGCCATGGTTGAAACATTGAATAATAGGTTGAACGATGGCCATTTGGATATTTCTGATGTCGGACTCGTAATTATTGATGAAGCACATTATAACTCATTTACCAAACTATTTAAATTTTTTGAAAATTCCTTTGTTTTAGGTGTAACGGCAACTCCGTTAAGTTCGAACAAAGATTTGCCAATGAACAAAAACTATGATGAGCTTATACCAGGTGAGTCTATAGAGAATTTAATTGCAAATGATTTCTTGGCAAGGGCAGAAGTTTTTCAATATGACATGGGTCTAACCTCTTTAGAAATAGGCTCTAACGGTGATTATACTGTAAAATCATCTTCAGATTTGTATACGAGCCCAGCGATGTTGAACAAACTTTTAGAAGCTTATACAAAGCACTCTAAAGGTAAAAAGACCTTGATTTTTAATAATGGCATTGAAACATCGATACAGGTTTATCATACATTTCAAGCAGCGGGTCTCCCGATAATGCACCTTGATAATACAGCTACTAAAAAACAGCGTAAGCAAATATTAAAGTGGTTTAAAGAAACGCCAGATGCTATTTTAACATCGGTAAGTATCTTAACTACGGGTTTCGATGAACCTACTATCGATACTATAATTCTAAATAGAGCAACAAAATCTCTTACTCTGTATTATCAAATGATAGGTAGAGGTTCTAGGGTTTTAAATAACAAATCGAAATTTACTGTAATCGATTTAGGTAACAATAAATATCGTTTTGGACCATGGGGTGCCGATTTAGACTGGGGCGCTATCTTTAAGTCGCCTAATTTCTATATGGACCGTATTCGTGATGATGAGGATATCGAAAGCGATTTTAAACTTGATTTATCCGACGAAGTAAAAGAGGAATTTAAAAATTCGAAGGAAACATATTTTGACATTAAAGACATTTATGAAACCGCAACATTTGCTGGTGAATCTTCTAAAGTGGTGTTAGAACGATCAATTGCACATCATGCATATATTTGTATTGAGAACAGTGAAGATGTTTATGATGCTTTGGCACTGGCCAAATTATTAAAAGAGGATATTGACAACCGTATACATGTCTATGGTAAATGTATCAGCAAGAGCACTTATAATTTCTTAAGCTGGTTAAAAGATGATTACCAAAAGAAATTAAATGCCTATTTACGTGAAAACTTCGATACCGTTTTTGAAGAAATTCATGGGCATCCACCAGAAGACTAAATTATCACAAACTAAATATTTATTTTTTATCTCGCACTAGTTAGGCTTTGATGCTAACATTGGTTTAAATATTATTATATATTTAACCAGTAAGACCTTCAAAACCACCTTAAGATGAGATACCTATGCCTATTTTTTTTGCTACCATTACTAAATTGCCAATCACCCATAGCATATGATGTTGTACTTCAAAACACCACCATCTACGATGGAAGTGGAGAAGTACCCTATCTAGGTGATATAGGTATAAATGCCGATACAATTGCCGCCATTGGAAAACCAAATAGTTTAAAAGGTAAAAAACATGTAGTCCTTGATGGATTGGCAACGGCTCCCGGTTTTATCAACATGCTAAGTTGGGCCAATGTAGCCTTACTGGAGGACGGAACATCTCAAAGCGACATACGCCAAGGGGTTACACTGGAAGTTATGGGTGAAGGTAGTTCAATGGGCCCTTTAACGGAAGAAATGAAAGAGGCTATGAAAGAGGGCCAGGTGGATATAAATTTTGATATTCCGTGGACTACACTAGGGGAGTATTTAACATATTTGGAACAAAAAGGAGTTTCTACTAATGTAGCTTCATTTGTAGGTAATGGTACCCTACGACAACATGTTATTGGTTTTGAAAATAGACCCGCGACATCAAGTGAATTGGAACAGATGAAGCAATTGACGCAGGAAGCAATGGAACAAGGTGCCGTAGGTATTTCTAGTTCCTTACTATATGCTCCCAGCAGTTATGCGAATACGGAAGAGTTAATTGAGCTTGCTAAAATAGCAGGCAAATATAATGGTATGTATATTTCCCATATTCGTGATGAAGGAAATAAATTATTGGAAAGTCTTGATGAGTTAATTCAAATAAGTAAAGAAGCCAACATTGCTGCAGAGGTTTATCATCTAAAAGCTTCTGCCAAGCCTAACTGGTACAAATTAGATTTGGCATTGGCGAAAATTGACTCTGCTCGCAATGCCGGACTCCCTATTACCGCTGATATCTACACCTATAATGCCAGTTCAACAGGTTTACACGTGCAATTACCCGATTGGGTCCGAGAAGGCGGTATCGATGCTATGTTAGAGCGATTACAAGATTCTGAGAATAGAAAACGAGCTATTAAAGAACTGGAATTTAGAAATGCACCAGAAACCATTCTTTTTGTAGGTTTTAAAAATGAGGCGTTACGTAAGTATATGGGCAAGTACTTACCTGAAGTGGCTCAGGAATTGGGCAAAAGTGTGGAGGAAACCTTGGTTGATCTAATTATTGAAGATGGAAGTCGCATTCAAGTGGTCTATTTTTCAATGTCTGAAGAAAACATACAGAAAAAAATTGCCATACCATGGATCAGTTTTTGTTCCGATGCGGGCTCTTATACCAATGAAGGAGTTTTCTTAAAGCAAAGTACACACCCTAGGGCCTATGGTTCCTTTATTCGTGTATTAGGAAAATTCGCTCGTGACGAGCAAGTCATCACCTTGGCTGAAGGTATACGAAAACTGTCTGCCTTACCCGCAGAAAACTTAAAGCTTAAAAAACGGGGAAGCTTAATTTCTGGTAATTTTGCAGATATCGTAGTCTTTGATCCGGATCAAGTAACCGATAAAGCCACCTTTACCGATCCACATCAATATGCAGAAGGGGTGATTCATGTATTTGTAAATGGTACAGCCGTTTTAGAGAATGGTGAACATACCGGTGCCACACCAGGTCGGTTTGTGAAAGGTCCAGGGTTTATTTTTAAGTAATTACCTAGAAAACAAGTGGTTATGTCAAATAGAAGTATTATCATTATAAGTGCTGTTATTTAAAAGGGAAACGTATGAAGGAAAAATATTACAATTAAACGAATAATTCTTTGAACATTGATTTTAAATAGTAGTTTTAAAAACTCAATTTTAGAACTATTTAATGAGATACCTACTTACCAGTATTTTCTGTTTATTCCTTTCATTTTCATACGCTCAATCTGAATTTATAACTACGTGGAAGACTGATAATCCTGGGGTTTCTGAGGATAATCAGATTAGAATACCAACATTCCCTGGGGAAACTTATGACTATACAATTGATTGGGGTGATGGTACGATAGAACAAAATGTTAGCGGAGATGCAATCCATACTTATGACATACCCGGAATTTATCAAGTATCAATTTCAGGAGAGTTTCCAGGAATAGTTTTTAATGATAACGGTGATAAACAAAAAATTATTTCTGTAGACCAATGGGGAAGTATAGAATGGGTTTCCTTTGGAGCTGCTTTTTCAGGTTGTAACAATTTAGATGTTTTAGCATTAGACACGCCTAATCTATCTAAAGTTTCTTCTTTGGAACTAATGTTTTACAAATGTTCTTCACTTATTGGAACAGCATCTTTTAATGACTGGGATGTTAGTTCTGTTACTAATACGTCAGCGATGTTTTCAGGTGCCAATAATTTCAATGCTAACATTAGTGATTGGGATGTTTCTTCTGTGATCTATATGGCCAATATGTTTCAATATAATTATTTATTCAATCAAAATATAGGGAATTGGAATGTAAGTCAGGTTAATAATATGCAAGCAATGTTCGAAGGAGCAAGCAGTTTTAATCAGAACATTGGTAGTTGGGATGTCGGAAACGTTGAAAATATGTTTAGAACTTTTTCGAGCGCTACGCTTTTCAATCAACCCATCGGTAATTGGAATGTTTTAAACGTCGTAAATATGGAATCGATGTTCTGGAATACGGTAAATTTTAACTTACCTCTTGAAAACTGGAACGTTTCGAATGTCATTAATATGAAAGAAATGTTTTCAGGAAGCTCAATTTTTAATCAAGAATTGAATAGTTGGAATGTAAGTAATGTCACTAATATGCAAGGAATGTTCGCGGGGTGCAGTGCATTTAATAAAAGTTTAGCTTCTTGGGATACAAGTAGTGTTAATAATATGAACGGAATGCTCTTTGAGGCTGATAGTTTTAATCAGCCTATTGGAGAGTGGGATATAAGTAACGTCACAAATTTACGAGCAATGTTTTTTGGGGCTGATTTGTTCAATCAAAGTATTGGTAATTGGAATGTGTCGAACGTTACTGATATGTCATCTATGTTTGAACGAGCTACTGGCTTTTCTCAAAATTTGGGTAATTGGAATATTAGTCAAGTAAATACTTTAGCTAATATGTTTAATGATGCCGGTATTTCACAAGAAAACTATGATGAAACTTTAATTGGTTGGGCAAATTTACCCTTTATACAAGACAATGTGCTTTTTGACGCTGGTGTTAGTACTTACTGTTTTGGAGAATCTGCGAAGTTAAAATTGATAAACGAATATGGTTGGGAAATTTCAGATGGAGGAAGGGCCAACTGCCCATTTATCACCACTTGGAAAACTGATAACCCTGGCATTTCTGAAGATAATCAAATAACTATACCAACGTTCCCTGGGGAAATTTATGACTATACGGTTGATTGGGGTGATGGAATCACAGAATCTAATTTTACAGGTGATGCTACTCATACGTATTCAACTTCTGGAACTTACCAAGTTTCTATTTCGGGTGAGTTTCCTAGAATATACTTCCATGATTATTTTGCCGATCAAACAAATAATGACAGTGATAAAATCATTTCAATAGAGCAATGGGGTTCAATAAATTGGTCATCAATGGTAACAGCATTTACTGGTTGTTCAAATCTTGATGTTAGTGCTCAAGATATTCCTGATTTAAGTCATGTAAGTTCAATGGCAGCAATGTTTGTAGATTGTATAAATCTTGAATTTAACGAATCTATTAATCAATGGGACATATCTAATGTAACAAATATTGGAACTATGTTTTATAATGCTAAGCTGTTTAACCAGCCATTAAATAGATGGGATACTCAAAATGTTACTAATATGACAGCTTTGTTTGCTGATACAGAACATTTTAATCAATCTATTAACTCATGGAATACAGAAAATGTTCAAAGTATGTCAGGTATGTTCGCAAGAACCAAAGAATTTAACCAACCCTTGGATAATTGGAATACCTCAAACGTAATTGACATGAGCGGAATGTTTTCCACTACTTTTAGCTTTAACCAGCCTTTGATCAATTGGGATGTAAGTAAAGTTAACAATATGTCCAGTATGTTCGAGACATCAGTTTTTAATCAAGATATTGGTTCATGGAATGTTTCAAATGTCACCAATATGCTTCAAATGTTTTATCAGGCCTCAAATTTTAATCAAGACATTGGTTCTTGGGATGTTTCAAATGTTGACAATATGTTAACCATGTTTGCATTTACACCTGACTTTAATCAAAACCTATCTGAATGGGACGTCTCAAATGTCCAAGATATGGGGGCAATGTTTTTTAAAGCAGAATCTTTTGACCAGAATATTGGTGATTGGAACATTTCTAAAGTAGAAGCTATGGTAAATATGTTATATGAATCGGGGATTTCTTTAAAAAATTACGACAAAACTCTAATAGGTTGGAGTAATTTAACTTCTCTACAAAGTAATGTAATCTTTAATGCTGAGACTATCCAATATTGTGAATCCGAACAGGCGCGTCAATACCTTATAGCTACATATGGTTGGACAATCACCGATGGTGGCAAAGCCCCACTTTGTAACGAAGACAATGATTTAGATGGTGTATTGGACTATTTAGATACTTGTTTAGAGACAAAACCAAATGTAACAGTGAACGACAATGGTTGCGAAATAATTGCCGCAGATGCAATTTTGGTTTATGGCGCTACACCAACATGCCCGGGAGAAGCAAATGGTAGCATCTCAATTTCGAGTGCTCTAAGCGATTATTATTTTAACGTATCCATTGAAGGTCCGGCTTCATCAGATTTTAATGGAATTTCGTTAAATGAAAATCTAGAAGTATCGAATCTTTCTACGGGTCTTTATACAGTTACGGTTTCCATTCCAGATATTTCGTATTCTCAAACCTACGGCATCCAAATCAACGAAGTTGGCTCAATCTCAGGAAAGCGAGAAAGTTTGAATACCACAACTAAAACGGCATCCTACAATGTAGAAGGAAGCTATACGTATACTGTTGATGTAAACGGGGAATTGAAAAACTACAACTTTACATCTAATGGAAAAAATGAAATACAATTAACAGATTTAGCAGAATTCAATGCTATTTCTATAAGCGGAGAAAGTGATTGCCAAGGGAAGGTTACCGATTCATTTGCTTTTTCAGATAGAATAATTATGTATCCCACAATTACTACTGGTGAAGTATTTGTAGAAGGTTTTGAAGAATCAAGCACAGTATTGGTCTACGATTTATCAGGTAGACTTGTATTAATTAAAGAACTTTCAGAACTAGGCTCAAATTCAATAGACTTTCAAGTATTAGAATCTGGAATTTATCCTACAGTAATTCAATCAAAAGAACTTTCAAAAACTTTTAAGATTATTAAACAATGATATATAAAACATTAAAATATTTTACTGGTCTTGCATTGGTTTTTGTATGCTTAAATTCCTGCGATAAAAGTACTCCCACAGATACAGAAAAACAGGTAGACAAACCGGTTCCTACTAAAGCAACAGGTACTTTACCTGCTAATGGTGAACCTTGCTCAGAATTTGAACCAATACCAAATGATGATACTAAAGTCTCTATCTTATTTAAATGGAATGCTGCTCAGAATACAGTTAATTATGAACTGAAGGTTTTGTTAGGCAACGAGCAAGCTGCGACAACTACTGTAGGTGGTCAAGAAGCTGCCGTTAACTTAGATAGAGGAAAAACGTATACATGGACCGTGACTTCTAAGAATGAATCTGGGAGTACGGTAAGCGATACCTATTCATTTACTACACCCGGTCTTTCAGAAGGTAATTATGCCCCATACTCAGCTGAAATTTTAACTGAATTTGAACCTGTAGCACAGTTGCTAACTGTTAATTGGACAGCAACTGATGAAGATGGTGATAGTCTAACCTATGACGTAATTATAACCGAAAATGAAACTGTCATTTTAGAAGAAATAGACGTTGTAAATACATCCATATCCGGAATTGGATATACTAATAATACCAATTATACGATAAACATTATTTCTAAAGATGGTACAGGTAATTTTTCAGTATCCGAAGTGATTGTAAATTCTCCGGAATAGATTCTTAAAATGACATAGCTGAATAAGCCATCTACTTTTCCTATTTTTATGCTAATGGAAAAGAAAAATACCAAAATTGCAATTATAGGAGCAGGAATAAGCGGACTTATTGCTGCTTTAAGGCTTGAGAAAGATGGATTTTCACCTATTATTTACGAAAAAAGCGATAGGGCTGGAGGCCGAGTAAAAACAGATATTGTTGATGGTTATCAATTAGACCGCGGATTTCAAGTATTGTTAGAGGCCTACCCTAAGGCGCAAGAATATCTTGATTATACGGACTTAGAACTTCAGCAATTTTTACCAGGAGCACAAATTTTTAATCAGGGTAAAAGCACCGTTCTCGGTGATCCGTTGCGAAGCCTGCAACTTTTACTACCCACACTTTTATCAACTATCGGGGATTTTTCAGATAAGTTGAAAATTTTCAAATTAAATTCAACTTTAAAGAAAAAATCGCTTGAAGACATTTTTAACGAAGATGAAACAACAACACTTGATTTCTTAAAATCAAAAGGGTTCTCTAATGAAATAATTGAACAGTTTTTTAGACCTTTTTTTTCAGGTATATTTTTAGAACATAACTTAGAAACCTCTTCTAGAATGTTTCAATTTGTCTATAAAATGTTCGGAACAGGAAATGCAGTAGTACCTAAAGCAGGTATTGAGGCGATTCCGAAACAACTGGAACAGCAACTTAAACGAACTATAATAAAATTTAATACTGCTGTTGAAAGTGTAACGGATAATGGAATTAGATTTACTGATAAGAAGGAGGTACATCCAGACTATGTAATTATTGCCACAGATGCTTCTCCATTAGTACCTAACTTACGAAAACAGCAATTAGACTGGTATTCATCTGATACCTTATACTTCACTTGTAAAACAAGGAAAATCGAAAAATCCTTAATCGGTTTAATTTCAGATAAGGAAGCACTAATCAATAATATCTTTTATCATACGTCTATTGATACCGAACGTAGAGGGTCTGAAGAAATTCTATCCGTTACTGTGGTAAAAGAACATGAGTTAAGTGAGTACGAACTCATACAGAAAGTAAAAGAGGATTTAAAAACATTCTGCGGTATTACTACTGAACGCTACTTAAAACATTATCCTATTAAAATGGCTTTACCAAAATTGAATAATCTTCGGTATTCATTAATGCCTTCTGAAACGAGACTTACAGAGCGTATATTTTTAGCAGGCGATTATTTACTAAATGGTTCTTTGAATGCTGCAATGATTTCTGGTGAAATGGCCGCTATTGGTGTAATTCATACCATAGAAAAATCTTAGCATATCAATTATTCAACCAATAGGTGAATTTTAATGTTAGTCCCCAGTTACGACTTTGGTAGGGTTCTATGAAATAATTGTTGGTATAGACAATAAACAAATCAGAAGCGGGACTGTAGCGCCATTGAAACCGCGAATTGATATTAAAATTATTGCTTTGTTCATTATACTGCAGCAAGTTGGCAAAAAAGAGTTTATTGGTCAACGTGATATCTGCCTCGGCACCTATCAACCAAAATTCATTGGTATACCATGGTGCAGGTAAATTAATATGATTGTAGTTAAGATTAGCTTTTAGACTAACATAAGGTTGAAATCTATAACCGACTTCACCGGTTAAACTAGTTCTACTACCATCTTGATAATAACCTCCTAACCGACCTTCTAGGGCGTAGGTTATTAAACTTTGAGGCTTGGAAAGATATTCCCAACCCAACGCATTCCAATTGTGTTTACTCCCAGCTGCTAAATTTGAAATTCCAAGTCCACTAGGGTCGAATGGAGAAAGTAATTCTACATAATCATCCGATAAAAAAAACAGCAAACTGCTTCGTTTTCTAAAATCAAATTTATAGGCCATATAGGCCGTATGATCCGTCTCTTTTAATTGTTCATTGAAGTAATAGAATCCGTTTAATTCTGGTCCGTGGCTAAGTATAGGTCCCGCTTTCGGAAAAAATAAATGCCCTGCTTTTCCAGACAAATTTTTATAGCCTCTTCTCCTTACGAAACCCACTTCAGCAGAATAATCATTACTTACCCATTCTTGTTGTAAACGTAAATTCCATTTTCGACTAGTATACGCTAAATGAGCACCTTGTGTAAAACCGCTATCCTCATCCGTAGGGGCAAAAGATTTTAGAAAAAACGCCTTACCATTCCATGCATTATTGGCAGAGGCTAGATTGTATTCTACACCAAGGTTTCTATTGTATTTAGAATAGATATCAGTTAGAGAATCATTTTCTTGTGGGTAGTTTATAGATTGTTTGTTCACGAACATCATACCTATGCTACTACGGCCAAATATTTTCCTTTGCAAAGACATTACCGCAAAGTTTTGACTTGGTTGCCCAGATTCTTCAATTGGTGCTGTTTGCATATCCATTACGCCCAAACGCCATTTATCATTAAGGTTGCCACTTATTCGGGCACCTGCTTGAATAGGTACGTTCAGCCCAATTCTACGTGAGAAGAAAGGTCTTATGGTCTCATATCCAAAATTGGCAAACAAATCACCGTTTTCTAAAAAGAATTGTCTACGTTCTGGAAAAAACAATTCGAAACGATCTAGATTGGTTACCTGGCGGTCGACTTCAACTTGTGAAAAATCGGGATTTACGGTTAAATCAAGATTTAAAGAAGAGGTTAGGCTAAACTTTACATCCCCTCCAATTTTTCCGTTAGTTTTGACATCTCCATCTACTTCCTGATTTTGTTTTACATCGCCTAGTACATAAGGAATAATGGAGAAATTTGTTCCTGGAGCTGGTGGTGGAGCGTCCCATACCAAAGTACCTGAATAAGCAAGGGAAGCAGTTGGAAATTGACGAGGAATAGGTGTCCAACTAGATTTTTCACTCGATTTTAAATCTAAACGGCTGAAATTTATACCCCATTCTTTTACTCCCTCTTCATATCTAATTGATTTAAAAGGTACTGCCATTTCAAAAATCCATTTTTTGTCATCACGGGTAACTTTAGATATCCATTTACTATCCCAATTCAAGTCTATTTTTGAACCATCATACATAGTACCGTCCCATTGTGCACCGTATGCATTCGAACCAAATGAAAAGCCTGTTGTTTGATTATTAAAAGGGTCTAGAAAAAGTAGGAAGTTGTCATTTTTGCCAAATGAAAAATCGCGTCGTAGAGACTCCACAAAATAGTTGGCTTTAGTTGCATTGTAAAAGGTAGCTAATAGGTATAAATTAGTATCATCATAGGTCATTTTTATGGTCGTAGGCTCAGTAGCTTTACGGTCATCCATAGGAAGTACCATAAAGAAATCATTCGCTTCTTCGGCCATGCTCCAAGCCTCGTCATCACCAATACCGTCTATTATAATTGAACTGGTGGCTTTGTGAATATGTAATTTATAATCTTGATTTTTTTTTTGAGAATTTGCTTTTACTATTAATAGAAAAGTAAAAATATAAAACAGGACAGAAGACTTCATTGTTCTTTATTGGTAGCACAACTTACTTAAAAAATAAATTGTTACCAATCATTGTCTAAACTTTAATCAAAAGAATAATTTCGTACCCTTTCAGCGGCTATTGAAATATTACAATTCTCTAAAACTGTACAGAGATTTTTCCTTTTAGAAAGAAAGGAGTACCAGGTGTAAAATGAATTTCTTCTACTGAAGCTGTCTCATTGAACAATCTACTTTCAGTCGCAAATTGGGTTTCATTCCATTGAGAGTCAAAAAGGTTTTCAATAATTACTCCTAGAGTCCAATTTTCATACTTATAGTTAATGTTAAAATCAGTTACAAAATATCCCTCTGCGGTAATGCTATAATCTTCATTTGCGGCCCTATCACCAAGGTATCTACAATTTAAACCTCCTGAAAAATCACCTATATCTGTAAATGCTAGACCACCTACAGCCGTAAAATCTGGAGCTAACGGAATGTAATCTTGACCATCAAGTTCTTCAATACTTCTACCGTAGGTATAATTGACATCAGTATTAAGATATAACCAATCCCAAACCTGATATCGAACACCTAGTTCAAGACCTAATCTTCTAGTTTTACCACTTGGTTCTACAATACCAGCATCGCCTACGTATACAAATTCTTGGTCTAAAAATAAACTCCAAAGGGTAGCGTTTAATACCATCTTATCCATTGGTTTTATTATGGTGCCGAAATCAATGCCATAAGCTTTTGGCAAAATATCTTGACCTTCATTTGCCGTTACCACCCTTGCATCATTAGAATGAAAGCCGATACCTGTTTTTAGAAACAATTGCCAGTTTCTGTTTACAGTGAATAATGTATTTAATTTGGGACTTATTATTGACTTGCTTTCACTCTTACGATCGTAATTCGCAGATAATTTATTTTCATAATCAAACTTAAAATAGTCTAATCGAATAGAAGGATTAAATGTCCAATTTCCTGTTTTATATTCCGCATTAATAAAGCTGAAAATATTGGTTTCATCTATATCTCCAAGGGCGTATTGTTCTAGTATTGTTTTTCTGTTCAATGTATGTGCAAGCGAAACATCATTGCTATTGTCATTTCTAAACCCAACACCGCCTGAATATTTTAAGTGGTCATCTGTTCCTACATTTATATCAATTTGTTCAAAAACAGTTTCCGCACCAAAAACCGTTCTGTTTTCGTACTGTCGAATTTGATCTCCATTTTCGGGGTCATCCAAAAAGAATGTAAAGTTCGAGAATAGCTCAAAATCATATGTACTGAGAAATGCCCTTGTTTTTATGAACTGATCTTCACCTAAAAATGAGATATGGTCAACCATAAGATTAGTTCTGCTTGTTTCGCCACCTTCAGTATCGTCAATAGCTCCAAAACGACCTATTATATTTTGGCTTACCGCGCGCTGTGGAATTTGACCAGATGCATCCCATTTACTTTGAAAATGTGAAGCTGTAATAGTTAATTCCTCTATACCTATGTCTTTATAATGATATCGTCCTAAAAGGTTGATACGATTAAAATTCTGGGAAGATTGAAAAGGTCCGTCCGTAAGGTATACTTCAGACGCTATATAGGCATCACTTTTTCCAGTTTCCAAAACATTGAATAAACCAACAAACCTATTGGTGTTAAACTGGCCTGTTTCATATGAAATCATGTTTTTGTCAACTTTCTTTTTAAGATTTAAATCAACATACCCTGCGGTATTAAAATCTCCCTTATCGGCGTAATACGGACCTTTACCAAAATTTATATTCTCTATAGTTTCTGGAATAACAAAATGTAAATCCGCATAACCTTGTCCATGTGCATGTGAAACCATATTTACTGGCATACCGTCAACACTTATAGCTACATCTGTACCATGGTCAATATCAAAACCTCGTAAAAATATTTGTTCTGCTTTACCGCCACCAGCATGCTGACCTATCATTAATCCGGGAACTTTACGTAGAATTTCTTGTGATGATTTGACGGGGTCTTTTTGTACATCAACATTAACAATCCTACTCATAGCATCCACTTTAGATACTACAACAACTTGGTCCAAATTTATACTAGATTCTTGTAATGAAATTTTAATTCCATTTGTGAAGTGCTTTTCTTCAACAACTAAAACAAAAGTTTTAAAACCCAAATTGGAAAAGTATACTGAATCATGTACTTTGGTAGCAGGTAATGAAAAAGCTCCTGATAAATTAGTGTGACTATGTTGCCCAGAAGTTTGATTAAAAATACCAACGTTTTCTAATGGAACCAGTCTTTCATCAGTTATAATTCCCTTTAGGTTTTGAGCATTGATCGTTTTAATACAGAAAAAAAATGTAAACCCTGTTAACAGCTTAAGTGCCCACTTACAGTTATAGTTCATAATTAATATTTTAAAATATAGAATGTCTTTGGCGGTACTTACGGTAAAAACTGCTGAAGGTTTTAGATATTTTAAAAATTAACTTAATTTCCAGTTTTGATACATAATAAGTGTATTATTATATAACTCCCTTTTGCATTTATAACAATGTTTTAACTAGATGAGTTAATTATTGAGCATTAATTGTATGAACTTTGTAATGAAAATTAAAATAATTTATTTCTACTATAAATGGGCAAGCAATCATTATTGACTTCATTTCATAAAAATTTACAATTAAAAAACCGTATCGTTATGGCTCCGATGACTCGAAGTCGTGCTGCGAATGCTGAGAATAAACCTATTGAAGAATTGCACGTTGAATACTATAAGCAGAGAGCTTCAGCAGGATTAATAATTACAGAAGGTTCGCAAGTATCTAAAGATGCGGTTGGTTATGTAAATACACCAGGTATTTATTCAAAGGCTCAAGTTGAAGGTTGGAAAAAAGTCACTGAAGCTGTACATAATGAAGGTGGGAAGATTTTTATCCAATTATGGCACGTAGGGCGAATGTCTCATCCTGATTTTCATAATGGGGAATTACCCTTAGCACCCTCGGCCATTAACCCCAATGCACAATCATATACTCCAGAGGGGTTTAAAGACACCGTGACTCCGAAAGCAATGACAAAGGAGGATATTGAACAAACGATTGAAGATTTTGTAAATGCAGCAAAAAATGCGGTTGAGGCCGGCTTCGATGGTGTTGAAATACATTCATCAAATGGATATTTGTTTCATCAATTTTTCAATGGTACATCAAACACAAGAACAGATGAATATGGCGGTAGTATAGAAAATAGAACTCGCTTCTTTTTTGAAGTTTTAGATGCCATGAAAGAAGTTATGCCTCAAGAAAAAATAGGAGTACGATTTAACCCCTCATTACATGGCCTTTTTGGAATTACTATGGATAAGGATACAATACCTACATTTGAATACATCATTAAAAAATTGAATGACTACAACTTAGCTTACGTTCATTTATCCGAACCTTTTACTGATGTATCTGAAATCTCTTTTGCTGTGCAACATATTGCAAAACACTTTAGACCATTATATAATGGTACATTGATGATAAATGGCGGATTTGACCAAAAATCCGGTAATAAAGTTATTGAAGAAGGTGATGCCGATTTAGTAGCATTCGGCAAATTGTTTATCTCAAACCCTGATTTAGTAGAGCGATTTGAACATAATTATGAATTAGCAGAGTGGGATAATGATACGTTTTATACACCTGGTAAAGAAGGATATATAGATTATCCGACTTACAAATAGAAAGCTAAACATGCCTAAAAAATAGAAACGTAATTAAATAACTATTAATTAAAAAAGAAAACATATGAATTTTACAAGAAGCGCGAAAGCACAATGGAAGGGAAGTGGAAAAGATGGTAAAGGAACAATGTCAACCGAGAGTACCGTTTTACAAAATGCTCAATATTCTTTTAATACAAGGTTTGAAGATGGAAAAGGTACAAACCCAGAGGAGTTAATCGGTGCAGCACATGCCGGTTGTTTTTCAATGCAACTTAGTTTTTTACTTGGCGAAGCAGGTTTTACGCCAACGACTTTAGATGTAGATGCAAAGGTTGAATTTAAGGATGGAGAAATCGTAAAAGTGACTCTAGATTTAAAAGGAGATGTGCCAAACATTAAGGCTGATGAATTCAATAAAATTGCTCAAAAAGCAAAGGAAGTTTGTCCAGTTTCAAAATTACTGAATGCGGAAATCGTATTGAATGCTAGTCTTTTGTAAATTTTAATGAAGAGTATTTATAATGGAAAAGCTGCCTACTCAGGCAGCTTTTCAGTTTTATAATCGTTTGTATCTCGTTTGATAATAGCAATATGATAGCCAATAAGTATGGTTATAATAATTGTGGTTTCGCGTTAATTATTATAGGATACGAACTAAGTAGATACCCACTTTATCATGATCTTTAAAAAAATATGATGACTATGGAAAATGTATTGGTAGTAGGTGCGAATGGCACCACAGGAAAAAAAATAGTAAATCTTTTAAAGGCTTCACAGTACTTTAACCCAATAGCAATGGTTCGTATAGAGGAGCAAAAAGAGCAGTTTAAAAAAGAGAATATAAGTACAGTTTTAGGTGACCTTGAAAAAGATTTGTCCCATACTGTTGAGAATATAGATAAGGTGATTTTCGCAGCTGGTTCAGGTGGTAAAAAAGTTATAGCTGTAGATCAAGAGGGCGCTAAAAATTTAATGAAGGCTTCTAAAAAAGCAAATATCAAGAAATTTGTAATGCTAAGTTCAATGGGCGCTGACAATCCTAAAAGCTCAAAAGATTTACAGGAATATTTAGAGGCGAAACATAATGCAGATGAGTATTTAAAATCATCAGAGTTGACTTATGCTATTGTACGCCCAGGATCATTAACAAACGATGCGGGAACAGGAAAAATTGAACTTAAGTCTAAGTTAGGCAAACAAGGAGCTATTACCCGAGATGATGTAGCTCAGACTTTGGTGCGTTCACTTCATGATAATGCAGCAATAAATCAAACTTTTGAAATCATTCAAGGAGATACTCTCATCGGTAAAGCAATGGATAAAATTGCATAAATATCATTAAAAATCTCATGATTAAAAACCGAATACTGTATTCATTAGATTTGGCCTTTAGTAATTATTACTCTTTTTAAGTAGTTTTAAAACTACCCGTTCTTGTGTATCTTCGTGAAAAACTAAATCTATTGAATATGAAAATTTCATTACTAAAATTGTCCCTGGTATTCGCTTTGGTCATTTCCACAATATCCTGTAAAGAAAATCAAAAGAATAAAGATGCTGAAAATGTATCAGATGATGTACAGTTGGATAGTACGGATTTAGCATTATTGGAGCTTGATCTTCCTGAAGGATTTAAAATTGAAGTCTATGCTAGGGGAGTAGATGGTGCACGATCAATGGCTATGGGAGATAATGGAACCTTATTTGTAGGCACCCGAACAGAAAACACGGTTTATGCCATTCAAGATACTGATGGTGATTTTAAGGCTGATAATGTGATAGTATTAGATACGATGGAAGTGCCTAACGGAATTGCTATGAGGAATGGGGATTTATATGTTGCCCAAGTGGGTAGTTTATGGAAGTATCCTAATATAGAAGAGCAATTGGGTGGTACGCTAAATAAGGAGTTGATTTATGATGATTTTCCAACGGAGTTTCACCATGGATGGAAATATATCGCATTCGGACCTGATGATAAATTGTATGTACCCGTGGGTGCGCCTTGTAATATTTGTAATCGTACAAATGAAGACGAACGTTTCGCTACAATTTCTAGAATGGACCCGGACGGAAGCAATCGTGAAATTTATGCTAGAGGTATTAGAAACACCGTAGGTTTTACATGGCACCCAGAAACTGGTGATATGTGGTTTACAGATAATGGCCGCGACATGCTGGGTGATGACATACCACCTTGCGAGTTAAACCATATTACTGAAGCAAGGCAGCATTTTGGATATCCTTTCTGCCATGGTGGTATAGTAAAAGACCCAGAGTTTGGCGAAGAGCATCCGTGTTCAGATTTTGTTTCTCCCGCCTTACAATTAGGAGCTCACGTAGCACCTTTGGCTATAAAATTTTATACCGGTGATATGTTTCCTCCTAATTACAAAGACAAAGCATTTATTGCCGAGCATGGTTCTTGGAACAGAAGTAAAAAGGTTGGTTATAGAATTATGATGGCAGATATTAAGGATGGAGAAGTTATCGATTACGTACCATTTATTGATGGCTGGTTAAATGAATCGACACAAGAAGCATCTGGCAGACCAGTTGATATATTATGGTTGAAAGATGGTTCAATGCTTATTTCTGATGATTATGGTGATGCTATTTATCGTGTTTCATTTGATGATACTGCACTTACAAGTAATTAATATAAAAATAAAATATTCTCAAAAAGCAGCTCATTCGGGCTGCTTTTTTTGGTTTCTAAATTCATTAGTTCAGTTTCCAAACCTTATATTTATACTTCATAAATATCAATTCAATCTCTAAGAATCATGTTTAATTCAACTACGCGTAGAACGTTTCTAAAACAGAC
>TARA_R110002050_G_scaffold207331_1_pt1 | contig 17562 bp, 13 predicted proteins | sample TARA_R110002050 | Tara Oceans TARA_R110002050 (sample SAMEA4396988) | marine metagenome | biome: Polar Biome; feature: [DCM] deep chlorophyll maximum layer (ENVO:01000326); material: water (ENVO:00002006), including particulate matter (ENVO:01000060) such as... | depth 25 m
ACTGATCAACCCTATATTATCTATCCCGGTAAGCATTATTTCCACTGTAAACTCTTCTTGGGAAGAATCGATCCATTTGGCCGATATGATCCTATAGGCGTAGTTGGACTGAAGGGAAATGGCATTGGGGCAATTTTTCTTGTGTACCTTAATCCCATCGTTAACACTGATAAATCCGAATACCTCGTCTCCCGGTATGGGATTGCAACATTGGGATAATTTATACTCCAACTTGTCCTCTTCCTTGCCAAAGACAAGGGTGTCATATTTTGAGGTAATCTCCTCCTTATGGATATCTTCAGGAACCGGGGTTCTTTTTATCTTATTTTTAAAGAAGGTTATAAAAGCATTGCTATAGGAGGCCGCAAAATCTTTTAGCATTTGGTTGTCAATGGCACCAATGCCCACCCTATAGAACAAGTCCAGACTCGTCTTGAGCTTAAAAAATACCACCAACTTGTTTATGGTATCCTCGTTAAGGCTAATTTTTTGGGATTTTAATTTACGCCTAAGGATTTCCTTGCCATCCATGGCCGTAGATTTCTTTTCTTCCCTTAAGGAGGATTTTATTTTAGACCTGGCCCTGGCCGTTGTGGCATAATCCAACCAACTTTGACTGGGTCTGGCAGTGTCGGAGGTAAGAATGTCTACCTGGTCACCACTTTGCAAGGTAGTATTCAAGGGAACCAGTTTGCCATTTACTTTGGCCCCACGGGTATGCATACCCACTTCAGTATGTATATTGAAGGCAAAATCTAAAGGCGTGGCCCCTTTGGGGAGGGATTTTAGTTCTCCTTTGGGTGTAAATACAAAAATTTCCTTGGAATAAAGGTTCAGTTTAAATTCTTCTACAAAATCGACCGCATTGGTATTTGCATTTTCCAGGGCTTCCTGTAGTTTGTTGAGCCATTCCTCAATGCCCTGTTCTTTCTGATTGCCGTGCTTGTATTTAAAATGCGCGGCATAGCCTTTTTCGGCAATTTCGTGCATTCTTTCACTCCGGATCTGAACTTCTACCCATTTGCCCTTTGGTCCCATCACAGTGATGTGCAGGGCTTCATAACCTGTAGATTTAGGGGAGGAAATCCAATCCCTTAAACGAACCGGGTTGGGGGTGAAGTGATCCGTGACAATAGAGTAAATTTTCCAAGCCAAAAACTTTTCGTTATGCCGGTCCGATTTGTATATGATCCGAATTGCAAATTTGTCATAAATCTCATCGAAGGATACATTCTGTACCTTCATTTTACGGCGAATGGAGAAGATGGATTTCATCCGGCCCTTAATGTAGTAATTGAGATTTTCTTTATCCAACGAGTCGCTTATCACGCCGGAAAAAGCGTCTATATAGGCCTGTTGTTCCTCTTTGGACTCTTCAATTTTACCTAATATGTCGTCGTAAACATCGGGTTCAGTATATTTAAGACTGAGATCTTCCAGTTCCGTTTTAATATTGTAAAGCCCTATTCTATGCGCTAAAGGTGCGTATATGTACAAGGTTTCGGAGGCTATCTTCACTTGTTTGTGCTCGGGCATGGAATCCATGGTGAGCATATTGTGATATCTGTCCGCTATCTTTATAATGATAACCCGTACATCGTCATTAAGGGTAAGGAGCATTTTTCTAAAATTCTCCGCCTGTTGGGAAATGTTCATATCCTTTTTCAGGTGGGCAATCTTAGTGAGTCCGTCTACGATCCGTGCAACGGTCTCGCCAAACAAGCGTTCAATATCCGCTAGGGTGTATTCAGTGTCCTCAACAACATCATGAAGTAGTGCGGATGCAATGGAAACTGCATCCAGACCCATTTCGGAAGCCACGATTTTTGCTACCGCTATGGGGTGGAAAACGTATGCTTCCCCCGATTTTCTTCTTTGATTTTTATGCGCATCTACGGCAATATCAAAGGCCGAGCGTATCAATTTCTTATCCTCATCGGTAAGGCTTTGATAGCTTATACGGAGCAGTTCCTTATATTGCTTCGCAATTTCCTTGTTTTCTTTCTCTATTGCAGCTTCGGTCATCATAAATTAAAAATAGCATAAACTATGGTAGTAGACAACAAAAATTATGCCTTTAAATTTTGAATTCTAGACATCAAGGGCGGGTGTGAATAATGAACAAAAACATAAGCGGGATGAGGCGTAAGATTACTTAGGCTGTTCTTGGATAATTTTTTCAAGGAGGTAATAAGAGGTTTGGGGGCGAAGGTTTTTTTTGCAAAATCATCTGCCTGAAATTCAAACTTCCTGGACATGGCGTTCATGATCAATCCTGTAAATTCCGATATTGGGCTGTATAGTATTCCAAAACCTATAAGCGCTGCGTGAAAACTAGGTTGCGAAACGCCAATAGCCAAAGATACCTCTGGATTATTTATAAAGATGGATAGAATAAAGAGGGTAAGACCGGTTAGCAAAATAGAGGCCGATAAATTAAAAATGATATGTTTTCTTTTATAATGTCCCACCTCATGTGCCAGCACCGCTACAATTTCGTCCTCCTCAAGATCGTTGATCAAGGTATCGTATAGGGTTATTCTCTTTTCCTTGCCAAATCCAGAAAAATAAGCATTGGCCTTGGTCGATCTTTTTGAGCCATCTATCACAAATATGTTTTTTAATTCAAACCCCACGTTTTTGGCGTAAGCTTCGATTTTACTTTTTAAACTGCCTTCTTCCAGAGGCGTTTGTTTGTTGAAAAGGGGTACGATCAGTCGACTGTAAAAAAGGTTCATGAAAAGCGAAAAAACGCTTATGAGAGCCCAGGCATAAACCCAGAAGTTGGTACCTGCCCGCTGAAAAAACCAGATGATCAATGCCAGTATTCCACCTCCAATAATCATCATCATAATCCAACCTTTAAATTTATCCGTCCAGAATAATTTTTTGGTACTCTTGTTGAAACCGAATTTTTCCTCTATTACAAATGTGTGGTAATAGGAAAAGGGGGTTGTAACAATATCATTGCCTATCATAATTATTCCGAAAAAAATAAGGGCGATCACAATAGGGTTGTCACTGTAACTCCTGGCAATGGTGTCTATCCATTCAAATCCCCCCAAAATTAAAAATAGTAAGGTAAGGCTTAGTGAGAAGACAGTGCTCACCATCCCAAAACGATAGTTGGTTTTTTTGTACTCTTGAGATTTTCTGTATTCCTCCTTGTCGAAAACGTCGCTTAATTCGCTAGGGACAACATCTGTATAGCGTTTGGCATTTAAATATTCCAGCACGGTTTCAATGATAAACTGAATCAACAAAATGGCTATTATGATATAAAATAGGATGCTACTGTTCATTTAAAAAATTAATGGATTTCAATATTGTTTTATGTTGCAGTATTGCGGATACAGGTACTTACCTAAAATCCCCTTTGCCGAATTGCCTCAAAGATAAGTATTGCTGCCGATACGGAGACGTTCATGGAGTCTATTTCTCCATGCATGGGAATTATAATATTTTGGGTTGCGTTCTTCAGCCATTGCTCGGATAGCCCTGTAGCCTCTGTACCTACCACAATTGCCGTGCCCTTGGTAAAATCTATTTCCGTGTATGGCTTGGAGGCACTTAAGGCTGCACAGTTGATATTAATATTGCGACCAATTAAGAATTGGATAATTTCGGGTGTGGATCCCATTGCTATATCGGTGGTGAATACACATCCAACACTGGACCTGATTATATTTGGGTTGTACAGGTCACTTTTCGGATTGGCAATAATAACGGCATCCAGGCCGGCAGCATCGGCTGTCCGTAAGAGGGCACCAATATTACCTGGTTTTTCAGGGGCTTCGGCTACTAAAACAAGGGGATTGTCGTTTTTAAATTTTAAAGACTCCAGGGTATGCTCCCGGCTTACTGCTACGGCCAATATGCCCTCGGTAGTATCCCTGTAAGCCAATTTTTGAAATATATCTTTTGATATGGAAATTATTTCCGGGGTAGGTGAAATTCCATGTACCAATTCCATAATAGCGTTTCGGTTAACGAGCTCTGGATAGAAAAGAATGGTTTTTAGGGTATAGCGTCCCTTCACTGCCAGCTGTAACTCCTTGATGCCTTCAATAATAAAAAGCCCATTTTTTTTTCGTTCACGGGATTTTTCCTTTAATGATATTGTACTCCTTACCAAAGGGTTGTGAATACTGCTAATCTCTTTTATATAGCTCATTGGTGCAAAAATAATATATTATGTTAACTTAATTATGGTTTTACGACCAAAGGGGCAACTAAAATAAGTAGGATGAGATATGTAATTGTATTATTGCTATTGGGCAGTACGCTAGCCTGTAAGATGGAGAGCAAAACAAAGGAAGTTGAGGTGAAATTGGCCGAACCCAAGACTGTTGTTAAGGTTAACATGGAAAGATATCCAGAATCGATCATAAAGGTCTTTGAGGCCCATGGGGGGCTGGCAGCCTGGAGAAATCAGAGGACTTTGGCCTTCAAATTTGGGGAGGAGCTGCATACCATGGATCTTCAGACCAGAAAGGATAGGGTGGACGCACCACTATATTCCCTTGGGTTTGATGGTGATAAGGTTTGGCTGTTGAACGAAGAAAATGCGTTTAAGGGGGATCCTGTATTTTATCACAATCTTAGGTCTTATTTTTTCAATATGCCTTTTGTATTGGGGGATAATGGAATTGTTTACGATGAAACGGAGGACTTGGTCTATGAAGGTGTCAATTATCCCGGTATTGCCGTAAGCTTCAAATCGGGCATCGGGGCCTCCTACAAAGATGAATACTTTTTGCACTATGACCCCCAAACGTATAAAATGGCTTGGCTTGGTTATACGGTCAGTTACAGGAGCGGAGAACGTTCCGATAATGTAAGCTGGATTGGTTATCACGATTGGACGGATGTAAATGGCCTTAAGGTTCCCAAAGCATTGACTTGGTACAGTTCTGAGGGACGAACGATCAAAGAGCCTAAAAAACCGGTGGTATATGAAGAAATTGAATATAGTGAACAGGCCAAACCGGTAGGTTTCTTCTCAAAACCTGAAAACGGAATATTTGTAGAAGGAAAAGTACAAGAGTAGTACTCATTAAATAGGAAAAGGGGTGAAAAACAAACTGTTTTCACCCCTTTTTTTTGTCGGCCTAAGGTTATTTTCCGTTATATTTTTCCATGTATCTTCTCCATAATTCCGTTTGGTGTGTTTCCAGTGAAATATCCCTTCCGTCAATAAAGGCCCTGCTTAATTGGTTGGTACGCATATCCAGCGCATCACCCTCTGAAATAAACAGTGTGGCACTTTTGCCTACTTCCAAGGTTCCGTATTCTTGGTCTATACCCAAAATTTTCGCGGGATTCTGTGTAATCATTTGGAGCGCTTTTTCTTTGGAAAGTCCTTGTTGTACAAGCTGTCCGGCATAAAATGGCAGGTTTCGGTTTTGAAAATTTTTCGCGCTGGCGTTTTGCATAGCAACCAATAGCCCGCTATCTAACAATATCTTGGGCAGTTTATATGGGAGGTCGTAGTCGTCGTCGTCCGAGGATGGCAGGTTGTGGGGAGCCCTTACCAACACGGATATATCATGTTCTTTTAAGAACTCGGTGATTTTATAGGCTTGATATCCTCCTACCAGGACAACTTTCTTTATCCCTAAATCTTTGGTCTTGACAATGGCATCCATTATTTCCTTTTCACCATCGGCATATACATAAAGCTTTTGAGCTCCGTTGAACAGACCTTGGGTAGCCGCATATGCCGGATTGATTTCGGATACAGCACTTTTGCCATAGGCAAGGGCATTTTTTAAAAAGCTTATAATTTTTTCCTTTTCCTTGGCATAATTTTCATTGGGTTGGTATCTACGGCCCTGGCCCTGGGAAAATGGACCTAGTTTAAAACTGTTTGGCCACGTTAGATGTATTCCGTCATCGGCCTTGATAACGGCATCTTCCCAATTCCATGCATCGAATTGCATAACGGAAGAGGTTCCGGAAATGGTACCGCCTTTAGGGGATATTTGTCCCAAAAGCACCCCATTGGGTCGCATACTTTCCACAACTTTGGACTCGGCGTTATAGGCGATTAGGCTTCTTACATGGGGTATTAATTCCCCAATTTCATCCTTGTCGTTGGAGGCCCTAACAGCATCTACCTCTATCAGTCCCAAGGAGGCACATGTTACAATGAAGCCAGGGTAAAGATGTTTTCCGGCTGCTTTTATAATTGTTCCCTTTCTGGCAATTCTGGTTTTGGCATCGCCTACAAAAGAAATTTTCCCACCTTCGAACATGATAAGGGAGTTCTCTATTACTTCGCCATTTCCCAAATGGGCTACAGCACCTTCAATGCTAAAGGCCTCTTTCTGTACCCCGGCAGGAGTTTGTTGTGCGGTTCCTTTAATCGTTGCAGATAACAGGACAAGTGCTATGGTGATTCTAAAAGTTTTCATCTTAATCTTGGTTTTAAAGGCTATCACAGTGCAATTCTTCTTGGATTTTTTTCTTCGGTTCCTGGGTAGGGCTGCCTTTGTCTTTCTCTTTGAGCATAAGGTTGATCAATAAGGACTTTTCTCTTTTTATGGCTTCCCTTTGTTGTTGGTCTTTTTCCAGATCGAAATATACAGCCCCCTCAATCATGGTTTTTTCCACCTTGGCATAAACGGACAAAGGATTGTTGTTCCAAAGCACCAGATCCGCATCTTTTCCTTCTTTGATACTGCCCACCCTATCATCTATATGCAAGAGTTTGGCAGGATTGATCGTGACCATTTTCCATGCCTCCAATTCGGTCATCCCGCCATATTTGACAGTTTTGGCAGCCTCTTGATTTAATCGCCTGGACATTTCTGCGTCATCACTGTTTATGGCAACGGTAATACCCTGACTTTGCATGATAGCGGCATTGTAGGGGATAGCATCGTTTACTTCAAATTTATAAGCCCACCAATCACTGAAGGTCGATGCCCCCACACCGTGTTCGGCCATTTTATCGGCTACTTTATAACCTTCCAATATGTGGGTAAACGTATTTATTTTGAAGTTGAATTTCTCTGCAACTTTCATCAGCATATTAATTTCGCTCTGTACATAGGAATGACAGCTTATAAATCGTTCCCCGTTAATTATTTCAGCCAAGGTTTCCATCTCTTCATCAAACCTGTAAGGCTGTCCGCTCTTTTTCTTGATGTCATATTCTTTGGCCCTCTGGAAATAATTTATAAATGTTTGTTCCACACCCATCCTAGTCTGTGGAAACCTGCTATAACTGTTCCAGTTGGATTGCTTTACATTTTCACCCAAGGCAAATTTTATAAATTTGGGGGAGTTGTCGTAGATCATCCCATCCGCATTGGCGCCCCATTTTAACTTTAAAATAGCGGATCGTCCACCAATAGGATTGGCAGAACCGTGCAGTAGTTGGGCAGAGGTTACGCCACCAGCCAAATCCCGATAAATGCCAATGTGTTTCGGATCTACCACATCCTCCATTTTTACCTCTGCAGAAGAGTTTTGACCGGATTCATTAATGGATAAGGCGGCAATATGTGTATGTTCATCAATAATACCTGCCGTTAAGTGCTTCCCTGTGGCGTCCACTATCGTTGCCCCACTTGGTTTGAGGTCGACACCGATTTTGGCAATTTTACCGTTCTTAACAAGTACGTCTGTGTGTTCCAAGATTCCTTCATCCTCACTGGTCCAAACCGTAGCATTTTTAAACAGTACGGATTCTTGTTTGGGTTGCTGCGAATAGCCATAACCAATATTGGGGAAAGTTATAGGCACTACTTCCGGTTTTTCCGAGGATTTATCTTTTTCCTTTTCCGCATATGCCGAGGTTTTCGTGGCTTTAAAGGTGGTTTCGGTGCCATTGGGGAGTAAAAGTTTGCCTTTAAGAATGTCGGAACTGGAAGTTGCCATTCCCGATAATCTATATGCTTGGTCACCACTTTTGGAATTGAAGGAAATTGAAAGCCAATTATCGCCATATTCAATTTTGGAGGTCAATTTGTCCTCTCCTTCCTTCACCTCGGCCTTGGGTTGGTCAAAATCCCCGGTAATTGACAATTGATACACCTTTTCCCCGGCCGCTAAATTGTAGTTTCCACGAATATCTATGAGTTCCTTGTCCTTGATAATATGCTTCTGGCCTTGGACCCAATTTTCATAGAGTACGGTTTCCTCCTCGAAAATATCCCCCGAGGTAATTAAAAAATTGGCTTGACTTCCACTTTGTAAGGAACCGATTAGGTTGGATTTGCCCAAGATCTGTGCAGGGGCCGTAGTAAGCGCCTCCAAAGCTTCTGTTTTTGACAAGCCATATGCTATAGCCTTTAATAAATTTTTTCTAAAAGCGGACGTGGATTTTTGACCGTGAAGTGTAAGGCCAAAAGTAATGTTGTTTTCTGCAAGGACTTTAGGGTTTGTGGGTGCCTGGTTCCAATAACGCATATCTTCCAGGCTTACATGATTCGCCAAATAGGGGTCGGAAACATCATAGGGGTCCGGGAAGTTGATAGGAACTATCAAGTTGGCGTTGGTGGCCTTGATTTCGGCGACACTTTCAAATTCATTCCCACCTGCCAATATGGTATAATTGATGTTGAACATATCTCCGATCTTATCCACCCTTAATAAGTTGTCTTTGTCCTTGGCCTCAATTATTTGAACTAAACTTTTGTTGGTGTTCAGAGCTTCTAAGGAAAGATCCTTGGTGGTTACGTTACCTTGGGCGTACCAATCGGCATCAAAGTACATTTGCCTTAACAGGGCCAGGGCACCCATAAGCGAAGTGGGATAAGCTTGCCGCTTGGCCACACTTTTGGTCAATGAAAAGTATTGAGCCGATTTATCGGCCAAAACCCTATCCGAATCATTGCCGATATCGTTCAATGATATTAAGGCGCCGTTGCCCCGCGCAATTCCGTCCTGTATATGGGTGTTTACAACCCCAAAACCGGCTTCCCGCAATTCCTTCGCTTTTTTACGGTCGTAGTTAAATTTGGAAATTGCATCGTTTTCCGGCATTATATGGTCGTTCCAGTAATACCCTTCCCTTGAGGGGCCATATTGTGCCGAACGTCCTCCGGAGGTCGCTGGTTTGGGTTTCGCTACTCCAAAATCGGAATAAATATCAATAAATGAAGGATATATGGATTTTCCATTTAGATCTATCAGTACTGTATTTTTGGGAAGTTGTACGTTCTTCCCTGTCTCTATTACTTTTCCTTTTTGAATAAGCAATGTCCCTTTTTCCAATACCTTGGTTGGTGTTATATGGATCTTGGCATTTATGAATGCGGTAAAATTGTTGTTTTCTGCTTTTACACCGTCATTTATGGGAAAGTAGTCCTGGGCAGAAAGCGACAACCCGTAAAAAAGTGTAACAAGCACATAAAATGGTATTCTCATATTTAATAGTATTCTTTGTTAAACGGGTTTAAAAATAATGTATCCCATAGGAATATCAATGTTGTTTTAAACTTTTTATATCATTTAAGTCAGTCTTGGATTTTTGATTGAAGATCCATTATTCCATTGTCCACAAGCTGCTGTACAGTAAATGGGACTCCTAAACGTTGTAACGTACATATCCCCTAGATCGGGTTGTTGCGGTAATAATTGATCAATAAGGTCACAACGGCATTGTAACTTTTAATACCGTCTTTCTGATTGTTGGCCTTTAGAAAAGTATTGAATATAGATTTAAAAACCGGCTCCAAAGGATTTTCATGCGCTTCCCAAAATTCGGCCACTTCTTTGTAATTTTTTTTCACACCGGGATTCAGTTTGTTGTATTGGCGCTTAAATTCCTTTAAGTCCCTATTTGCGAGTTCATTCAGACAATAGCTCAGGGCGTAGGCGTATGCCGAATATTTAAAATAAATATCCTCATTGCCAACAGTTGCCAAATAACCAATAAAATTGGTTTCATTTTCTGCGGAAAACCCTAATTGATGGCCTATTTCATGGCCACATATAACGGGAAATCTAAAATTTGGTAGTGCACTATTGGCTTGTGCTTCATTGGTGAACGGATTTAAATAGCCGCCATAACCCATATAGCTCAAAGGGGTGCTGAAAATGGATTTTTTTAAGCTTGGGTGCTGGTAGGTGAAAAGAGGGATTTTAATTTTTAGGGTTTCGTAACCTTTTAGGGTAAGGTCCATAATTTGTTTCTTGGTATAGGGAACCCGAACCATTTTACTGGTATCGGAGGTTATCCTGAATTGGGTTTCATTGGTTCTTAACACAAGTTGGTCCACAAAATTTACCAAGTCATACTGGCTGTGTTTGTCTCCCAGTTCCAAGGATTTTGAAAGGGGTTGTCTATAGTAATTTAATCCCCATAAAAGATGAAAAGTAAAATATGCAACGGATATGACCATAGCAATGTCCCGAATAAACCCTACTAGGTTTTTTTTGATGGACATTCTGTTCACAATGATATACCTAGCTCCCAAGATGATTAGAAGCGCGTACAGTATATCCCCTACCGAAAAAGGAACCCATCCCAGAAAAGTCCGCCAAAATCCGGATAGAAAAGGATATATCCCTGTACTGTAATAAGTTTCTATAACTTCAGGGTATTGCCCCAGCCATTTTACCAGGATTACTTGTGGTACCAATAAAAAGGCGGTAAGATTTTTGATTTTATTTTTCATCAAGCCAAAAATAGCCAATTATCTAGCATGGTTGTTTTTCTATCTGTATTTTTGGACTCATAATCATTAATTTATGAATAAGGAGATAAGACTTTTAGAACCAAAAAGTATCTGGAATAAATTTGCAGATCTAAATGCTGTTCCTAGACCCTCCAAACATGAGGAACGCGTAATAGAATTTATGATGGAATTTGGAAAGTCCCTTGGTCTTGAGGCCATCAAGGATGCTGTTGGGAATGTGATCATCAGGAAGCCGGCATCGGTGGGTATGGAAGATAGGACGACGGTAATTCTACAATCGCATTTGGATATGGTACATCAAAAAAATGCCGATACGGATTTCGATTTCCAAACCCAGGGTATAGAGATGTATGTAGATGGGGATTGGGTAAGGGCCAAGGGTACCACCTTGGGGGCCGATAATGGCCTAGGGGTGGCCACCATTATGGCTTTATTGGAGAGCAAGGATATTTCCCACCCACCTTTGGAAGCCTTATTCACAATTGATGAAGAAACGGGAATGACCGGGGCAAAGGGACTAAAAGGGGGATTGTTGAAAGGTGGGTTTTTGTTGAACCTGGATACGGAAGATGATGATGAAATTGACATTGGCTGTGCTGGAGGTATAGATATTACCGCGAAAGGGAATTACACGGAAGTTCCCCTTGGCGATGGTTTCCAGGCCTACAAAATAGTGGTAAAAGGACTTAATGGGGGGCATAGTGGAATGGATATCGATAAAGGACTGGGTAATGCCAATAAGATTATGAATTCTTTCTTGATGTTGGGGCAGGAGCAGCTCGGTTTAAAAGTTTCCAAAATTGACGGTGGAGGTTTGCGCAATGCAATCCCAAGGGAAAGTACCGCCTTTGTGGCCATAAAAGCAAAAGACTCAGATGGATTGGACAGGTTGTTTAAAGACTGGGTCAATAATTTGAGGCAGGAATTTGCAACAACCGAGCCTAATTTAAAGATTGTTTGTGAGCCTGCTCATCTTCCAAAAATAGTTATGGAGTCCAATGATCAGCTGGCATTGACGGAAGCTATTAAAGGAGCTCTAAATGGAGTCTACGCCATGAGCAAATCCATGAAAGATTTGGTGGAAACATCCAATAATATCGCTAGAGTAGAGGTGGGAGATGGTAAAATAAACATTGCATGCCTAACCAGGTCCTCCGTAGAGGCCGGTAAAATGGAATTGGCCAGAGGTCTAAAAGGTAATTTTGAGAAGTCCGGGTATAAGGTAACTTTAAGCGGTGACTATCCTGGATGGAATCCCAATCCTGATTCGGCTATCCTAGATCTTTTGCGTACAAAATATAGGGCGCTTTTTAATGAGGCGCCTAGGGTAGTGGCCTGTCATGCAGGTTTGGAATGTGGGATTTTGGGAAAGAATTATCCGGAGGTAGATATGATCAGTTTTGGGCCCACTATAAAAGGAGCCCATTCTCCCGATGAACGTGCCAGCATATCTTCGGTACAAAAATTTTGGAAGTTTATTTTGGCAATACTCTCTGAAATTCCCAATAAAAAGATTTAAACCTGGAACTCTTTATATTGTAGGGTGTTGTTTAATCTGGGGGTGTAAGCCTAATACGTACCTGTTCAGGGTTGGAAGAGAGTTGTTTTTAATAGGTTGTTACGGTTAATTTTCTTATATTTAAGAGAATCAACAAAAAAACAAGCTATGGGAATCAAAAGTTTTCAGGGGCCTAGAGTACAGCAACCCAGTGAGGAAGCACCGCTTCGGGTTTGTGATTATATGACCAGAAAACTGATTACTTTTAAACCTGGGCAATCTGTTGAAGAAGTAATCGTGGCCCTTTTGAAGTATAAAATTTCAGGTGGACCGGTAGTAAACGATCAGAATGAATTGATAGGCATTATTTCGGAAGGCGATTGTATCAAGCACATTAGTGAAAACAGATATCATAATCTGCCAAGCTCCAATATGACAGTGGAAGGGCACATGATAAAAAATGTGGAAACCATAGATGGCAATATGAATATTTTTGATGCGGCCAATAAGTTTTTGAATGAAAAACGCAGACGTTTTCCAATAGTGGAGAATGGAAAGTTAGTGGGGCAAATTTCCCAGAAAGATATATTAAAGGCTACCCTAAAACTCAAATCACAAAACTGGAAATAGATTCCTTACATGGATTTGGTTGAAAGGTCCGTCTTTTTTGCTGCTGATGTTTTGTGGTACTGAAATGCACCGCTATAATCAAATAGGTCAAAAAAAATCCTTGTTGATCCCCTCTAGAGAGGTCAACAAGGATTTTTTATCTTTTGGAATATAATTATTGGGCTATTCCAGTAATTTCCAGATCAAAAACCAATTTGGCATTTGGTGGAATAGGGCCGTATCCGGCTTCTCCATAACCCAAATGGGAAGGTATGAACAAACGAACCTTATCCCCGACCTTCATCTGCATAAGGCCTTCCTTAAATCCTGGGATTATCCTTGCTTCCGGGCTGTAGTCCATTGGAATGGCTTCGTAACCGCGACCTTGTTTTCTGGCCTCCTGATAAACGTCATATTTTTTAGCTACCTCTTCATAATTACTGTCAAATAGTGATCCGTCCGATAGATACCCTGCATATAGTACATTTACCTTTTGCCCCACTTTGGGTTTTTCTCCATTGCCCTCAGTTAGGGTCAATATTTTAAGCCCGGATGGTAGTTCTTCTGCTTTGCTTTCCTCTGTGGCAATTTGGGCAACGAAATCGCTTTTCATTTTCTCCATCGCCTTGACTTTCTCCTCTGCCTCGGCAAAGTAGTCGCTCATTACCTTCACCGCATCAAATTTTTTGGCTTCCTTACCGTTTCTGATAATTTCAACGGTGTTCATAACTACATCCGTAACAGGTCTGTCACCTTCTGCAGTTTTAACATTGGCAATGGAATCAACAATATCCATTCCTTTAACAACTTCACCAAACACAGTGTGCCTACCATTTAAAAAAGGAGTTTCCTTGTGTGTAATGAAAAACTGGCTCCCGTTGGTAGTAGGTCCCGAATTGGCCATAGATAGGATACCGGCCTTATTATGGGTAAGGGAATCGTTAAATTCATCCTTAAATTTATATCCAGGATTTCCCATACCCGTTCCGGTAGGATCCCCGCCTTGAATCATAAAGTCCTTTATGATTCTGTGAAAGATGATACCGTCATAATATTTTTTGCCCTTTAAGCTGTCTGTAACAAATGGGTTGTTTCCTTCGGCCAGGGATATAAAATTGGCAACTGTCAAAGGGGTCTTTTGATACTCCAATTTAAGGAGGATTTCACCTTTGGTGGTATTAATATCCGCAAAAATTCCGTCTCCCAGGTCAGCATGCTTACTGGACTTGCAGCTGGAAAATGCCATGGATACTACTGCCAATAATAAATAAATTTTCTTCATTGTAATTAATTTTAATTGTTCTCTTTTTGTTTGTCTATATTTAAAATGGTAATGGTAGATTTAATGGGGACGTTTACCCCAATCTTATTATTGTCCCCATGATAACCATAGGATAGGGAGGAGGGGAACAAAAATGTTGCACTTTCCTTCTCTTTTAAAAGTTTTATACTGTTGCGCAAGCCAGGGAATAGGTCTTGCTTATCTACCTTATAGGTTATGGTTCCTATTTCGTCTTTGGAATATATGGTATCATTGTTAAAAGTCATGACATTGTATTGTAGCGTAACCAGGTCATCTGTTTTGGGGTAATAATCGGCCTGGTCGTTCTTGGCGATATAATGATACCAAGAGCCGATTCCGCTGGAGAAATAGGTGTTCATGGAGTCATTTTTAATAATTGCCATAATCTGTTCTTCTTCCTTTGCCAATAAGCCCTTGTTGCGTTCCACGGATTTTTGTAATATACTTCCTGATTTAACTTTAACAGGCTTGCGTGGCTCCGGTCCTTTGCAGCTGGAGAAGGCGATAACAAGCAAAAGGGATAGTAGGTGTTTCATGCGTTTAATTCCTCTTTATATTGGGGCAGTAGTGACTTAAAATGGTTAATGGTTTCTTCCATGGAAACATCACTTCGCCCCCCCGCGGCATTGGTATGTCCGCCTCCGTTAAAATTAGTCCTGGCAAATTCATTTACAGAAAAATCACCTTCAGACCTAAAAGATATTTTGATAATTCCTTCCTCACGGTTTTCAATGAAAATAACCGCAAAAACAATTCCCTCCAAGGTTAAACCGTAATTCACGAATCCTTCCGTATCCCCCTTCTTGTAATTGTAGGTATCCAGTTCGTCTTGCGACAAGGTGATAAATGCCGTCTTAAATTCCTCTAGGATGACCATGTTTTTTAAAGCACAACCTAAAAGATGCAATCTACTAGGTGTATTGGTATCATAAACCTTGTTATGTGCTTCCGTATTCTTGGCGCCTTTCTCTATTAATTTGGCAACCACTGCGTGTGTCCTACTGGTGGTGGACGAATATTTAAAAGACCCTGTATCGGTCATAATACCGGTGTATAAAGAAATTGCCAGGTCCGGGGTGATGCTTTCCACATCGTTTAGTCCTTCGATAAGGTTGTAAACCATTTCGCAAGTAGAACTCATGCTTACATCGGAGTAGGTAATTTTTGCATAATTAGCTGGCTCCTGATGATGATCTATCATCACAAATAGGGCCGATGAATTTTCCAGTAAGGGTTGTAGTTGCCCAATCCTTCCCAGGTGGTTGAAATCTAAAGTAAATATTACGGTAGCACTATTGATTAGAGTTTTTGCTGCTGAGGATTCCCTTTCAAAATTTACTATTTGTTCGTTTCCCGGCATCCATTTTAAGAATTTTGGAAAATCATTGGGAACAATGATGGTAGCATCCTGACCTTTGCCCTTGAGATAGTGCCATAATCCCAAAGTAGAACCAATGGCATCTCCGTCCGGATTTTTGTGCGGTATTATCACAATTTTCTGGGGTTCGTCCAATAAGCCCCTAATTGCCTTCGTAATCTCTAAATTCATGCGCGCAAAGATACAATTTAATAATAAACGCCATTATTCCACGATTCTATTTTTGCAATATTGCCACTCCAACTTATGCAATTTCCCTGGAAGGTGTTTTATGGGCTGGGTGTATGTACCCTTATCAATGCCAATTAGGTAGTTAAATCTTAAATAATGAGGAGGGGAAAGAAGGTCCCTTCAATTGATATTGGGAGACCTTAATTTTAAATATAGGCCTATATGTTGTTGTTTTTATTTCTTAAAAAACAATGAAATAATCAAAATCAATAAAATTTTAGTCAGTGTAATCATAATTCAGGTTTTAATAGTTAATGAATAGTAAAATAATCGATTATCCATTTAAGATATACATAACCTAAGCAGATTTCCAAAATTTGATGATGGATTTAATATAATTGAATACAATGTTGTAACTATATTAATCATTCGCATTATATATTTTCAATTGCTATCTTGAAAGCTGTTTCATTATGTAATTAAAAAATTAATTAATGATATTAAACTGTCATTAAATAATAGGTGTTTTTGGGAGAATTTCAGAACACAAGGGGGATTTGATTTGAAAAAGTCCATTTTTTGTGACTTTCATTTAAAATCGACCTTAACTGTGGGGCCATTTTTTTTTAATTCCATAGTTTTTTTTGAAAGGTAGATTCGGCAGGAAAAAGGTCGGATTCTTGATTATATTTGTTGAAAATTTTTTTGATGCTGGATATACTTTTTATTGTTCTGGGACTTGTTTTATTGATTGCAGGTGGCAATTGGCTTTTAAAGGCGGCAGTTGCCTTGTCGTTAAAACTAAATATTCCAAAGATCGTTATAGGTATGACCGTGGTTTCCTTTGCAACCTCCGCCCCGGAATTGATAGTAAGTATAAAAGCTGCTCTGGAGGGCTTTCCGGATTTGGCCTTGGGGAATGTTGTTGGTTCCAATATTGCCAATTTGGGTCTGGTGTTGGCAATAACCGTCATGCTGGGAAGTATAGAGGTTAGAAAGAGCTTCTATACTACGGATTGGCCGGTAATGATGTTGGCATCGCTTTTATTTTTCATATTTATTTATTTTGATGGGGAATTGCAAAGATACGAGGGCTTTATTATGATGGTGGTACTCTTTGTCTTCTTGGTGTATCTATTGCGCTTTCAGAAAACCGCAGTTGTGGATGAATTGCCTGAGGATGATGTTCCCCTGCCTTTGTATAAGACGATGTTGTTTTTGGGTTTGGGCGGACTTGCCCTTTGGGGAGGTTCTGAACTGCTGATCGAGGGTGCAGTGGGGCTTGCTACCTTTTATGGAGTTAGCGACCGTGTAATTGCGGTAACCGTTGTGTCTATCGGGACCAGCATACCAGAATTGGCGGCTTCTATTATTGCTGTAATTAAAAAAGAAAAGGCAATTTCTTTGGGAAATCTAATAGGGTCCAATATTTTCAATCTGTTGGCTGTTTTGGGCATTACCTCAATGATTACCCCTATTAAAGTGTTGGACCAAGGCTTGCTTACCAGCGATATTTTTTGGATGTTGGGCATATCCTTTTTAATCCTTCCGCTAGTGTTTTTGCCCAAGGGGCTGAGGTTGGGATGGAGGGACGGATTGTTGCTTTTGGCTACATACGTGCTATTTGTATATTTAACCATACGCTAAAGGTGGTGGCCAGATATGTCTATCGGTGGTTTTGGGCCTAACAATATTACTTTGTTTATTGGCACCGCCAAAGGGTATAATACCCCCGAGGCTTGCCTCGAAAATTAAAGTTCGTTTCCTACGAATGCCTCACGGGCTTGCCCCGAGGTAGTTTACTTTTTGCATGTACAGAACTTAATAAGCAAGAAAATTTATTGGTCGGGGTGTGCCTTTGGATTCAGAAAAACAGCTGCCCTTATTTTAGGTACGGTTTATGGTTGAAGGATCAATCCCAAAAGTTGTGTGTGAATTAGAAAAAGAAATA
>TARA_R110002050_G_scaffold49073_2_pt1 | contig 17519 bp, 14 predicted proteins | sample TARA_R110002050 | Tara Oceans TARA_R110002050 (sample SAMEA4396988) | marine metagenome | biome: Polar Biome; feature: [DCM] deep chlorophyll maximum layer (ENVO:01000326); material: water (ENVO:00002006), including particulate matter (ENVO:01000060) such as... | depth 25 m
TGTGAGACAGCATCACTGCGAGAAAGTTCATAGGCTGGACGTTGATCTCCCAGAATATACTTATTTTTCCAATACGGAGTTGCAGTCAGGAATACAATTCTGGATTTGTTGAAGTGGTGTACAATATTTTTCCAAGTAGGGGCAGGATAATGATGCGCTTCGTCAACAATAACGACATCGAACAGATCTTTGCTAAGTTTGTCGATGTCAACGGCAGAATTTGCCCCGAATTTATGGGCATTGGCAATGGTCAAATCGGCTACTTGACATGTCCGCCGAGTGATCTGCGCCGTCTTGAGTATCAAGTCATGCGTCGGAATAACTTGTTTCAACGAGTCTGGTTGTACCAGTCTTCGTGACTGTACAAATCCTTCATAATCAAAGTCGCAGCCAAACTCTATGAAAACTTGGCGGGATATTGTCTCAGAAGGAGTAATAATCAGGACGTTCCGTGATTTCAAGCAGTAAGCAAGAAGGACTGCGATTCCTGTTTTTCCGGTCCCAGTTGGCAGAACTGCAAGAGATATTTTTTTGTCTTCACCACCAACTCCAAGTTCGTGCAAAACTTTACTGGTTGCCTCTTGCTGATGGGGATAAATAAGATTATGCTGAACAAAGCCAGATATGTTGTTGTAAAAATGGTCGTGACATTGCTCAAATGTGGAAATCTTTCTCACCCCACCAATCTGAAAGGGATAATCTCCAGGAATCGCCATACTGTATCAACAATAACGGAAAATAGAAAGATTGCATGAAGACCAAACTGGAAAATCTGGAAAATTGAAGGGAAAACAAATGGCGGGAAAACGTTTCAGTCCGAAATTTCGGTTGCATCTCAAAACGCGGAATTAGACCAAGAATGTCGGAAAAATCGGGGGAAAATAGGGTCTCATGAGAAATGTTTTCTCCTGGCCAGTCAGTCTGTTCGGCACATCCAAGGCTTAATTTAAAAATAATCCTTCATTTTCTTTATTGAAACAAAAATTCGTTTCCTGTTCATTCCAAAGGAATTTGCTTGAAATATGTCCGCAAAGAAAGCACCTTCCTCATCCTCTTTATCAAGTGCCCAACCAATGTCCAATGTGAAAAAACATCCTAGTGATAGGATTTAAAGGACATGGCAAAAACACTTAAATCAAAAATGTATTTGGAATTCAGTTTGACAAGGGTGACAACATTTCCATTGGAATGCATGACGGGACAAGAGACATTTGCCCCTACTTCTATGAGCATGAGAGCGGGAAGTGCTTTAATATTATAAACACCCCGGGTTTGGATGAGTCCGATGATCTCCGTATATTTTCAATTTTGGACCACCTGACAAAGTTACCGAGCATCAACAAAATTCTGCTAGTTTACAACTCCACAAACCTTCGGATGGACACTAGACTCAAGTACATATTCAATGTCGCAATGTCACTGTTAAACCCAGAAGACTCGGACAACTTAATATCCATTGTATTTTCTCGGTTGTTCAAAAGACGAGAAAGAAGGGTTCATCAAAGTTGAAGATTCCATATATTATTACTTTACGAAGATGGAGTACGAAACAAAGATATTCTTCTGTGATGAGGTTGGGTACAGAACCGAATATCCTTTGATTTTGGAAGATGTATTGCCATCGACTGAGCACCCGAATTTATCGCAAAAGTCACTCCTTCTTCAACAACAAAGAAATGAGGAATATATCAAAAATTTGAAGAATACCCTCAAGCGTGAGAAAAAAGACATGGAGCACAACGTTCGCAACGCCGAATTTGCTAAGGAACGCTTATCCAGAGAGTGTGATCGACTGCAAGAAAAAGTGGACGAAGATGCCAAACAAATTTCTTCCATGCAAAAGCAATTGGACGAAGCAAAAGATGTTTTGAATGCAAAGGACTTGAATATACTGAAACTCGTCATATTTCTTTTGGCCTTGTTTTGGTTTTATACAAAGTATTTCTAGTTTTCGGTTCACTGTATTCAGAGTATACTGTTTCATTTTTATTGAGCGCATTTTTTAACTGCTTTGTCATCTGACAAACTTTCATATTTTTATTTTTTTTGTTTCATTTCCTTTAACACGATTTTGTTTGTATGGAGTTTCCTAATAATGTCGTTTAATAATATTAACCGTCCGAATGCGTCCGCACAAGTGAGAACAGGCCCTGAAAAATCGTCCGAACGTGTCCGAACTATTTCTTTATATCTTAGGATGGAGGGAAGGAATGGCGAGCGGCTCAAAAAAGGAAACAACCTGATTTCTTGAGGACAGACACTCATCGAAGTACATCAAATATACAAAGATTGTAAAGGAGGGAAACAGTACAAATTTGAAAATTTTTGCAACCCCCAAAACCACTTACTCATTGCAATACAATAAATATACACACATTATACGAATTAAACTATCACACTTCCTTCAACAAATGGCTGTCTTTTTTATCAAAAAATGGTCCACTAATAGAAATTGTTTTCTGTTTATTTTCAATATTACTGTGCCCAGAGTCATGATAATATGAGACCAATCACTATTGTCTGTGCGGATAAAACTAGTAGGAAACTGAAAGCAAATAAGATTTGTAACGATAATGATCAAAATTTACATGACTATAATCTTCTAAATATACACTTCTACTGGAATGGTCTTCAAGAGTACATGGAACACTGAAATTTGTTCTCAAAATAAAATTTTCGCAAACTACAAATTGAACATTGCATTTACCAACAACCACTGTTCTTTCAAGAAAAGAAGGGAGATCTTCAACTTCGCAGTAAATTTGCCTTGGATGCGCGCCATATGTTCTTTGATAAACACGGAAGAGGAGGTCAAATCGTGTGAACAAATCAGTCTGTAATTTGGTTTGCATCGCTGTATCCAGTTTTAAGGCTGCCCTGAATGTTTCTTCCTTCGATGCAGTCCCACTCATTTTCTTGAGAACGTTCACATACCACTCTTCCCCATCCGCAACGAGAAGATCGTGTGCATTACTCTGAAAAGTTTTGGCGAAATTGTCACCTGTGCTGGTAAATATTGACTTCATATCAAAAGTAGGAGTTATGAAGTAATCACGTGAAGCATCGCAAGCGACCGCAGACAGAGCATCTCTCTGATTTTGAAAACTCGTTTCTACTTCCTTTTCTTTTCGCTCCATCGATATCTTCATCGACTTCAGTTCCTCTTGAAGTCTTCTCAATTGGTTATCTTGCATTTCAAATTTAGCTAGCAACTCTTTCATTTCCTTGTCTTGTTGTTGTTTGTTTCTTTCCAAAGATTTCACTTTTGCAGTTACTTGCCTCAGATGACTACTTGCGTCCTCATCAGAGAGTTTCGACTCCTCCAAAGTCAACTTCAAATTGAATATGGATACACCCAATGTGATATATATCGTCACCTCAATCTGTCTCTTTTTCATCATCCGACAGTTCACAGTTCCTTGAGAGAGACATTCCAAGAAGAACTCTGGATGAGCAAGCATGCTATCTTCCGCAATCTGGGTTATCCCATTCTTGTCAATAAGTTCTTTCAAGGAGAGTACTTCATGATATTCTCTCTCTTCATAATCATCCCCAGTAGATATAAAATAATACAGTGGAACATCAGCCGATAATGGAGGAGTGTAGTTCACCTGTAAATGCATTGTCTGAATGCCTCCACATTCTCGCGCAATTACGTCAAATACGACATCTTTATCCAGTGTATAATCCTCATAAAATACACTTGAACGCGTCATTTGATGTAAGATAATGCCCATTACGAAAGCGAGGAAGCCTATCATGTAAAACCGTCGTACACGAGGATCCATGGTGAACAAGTTCTTGACGAAACCTTGTCCTCGTTGAACATTTGAATAGAATGTATGTGCGGCTACTTCTCTCACATATTGGACCACTCGCTGCACATCTCCAACATGTGGAAGAAAATCCATGAGAAAATATGTGACTATAAATTCCTTATTCAGAGTCCAATAGTTGTCAAATACTCAAAGAAGAGAAAGTGATTTAAAAAAGTCCTTTGAGAAAATGGAAGGAAAAATTCACATTTTTTCTTTTGTAAGACGCTGTGAAAAGTAGTACGGGTGGAACCGAAAGACAATTTATTCTTGAAGTATTTTTTCATGATATTTTTAGGAAGTTCAAGAATAAATCGTGTTCGTGCGTTCCTTTCCTCTTCTCGTGGAACTTTTCGTCCTCCCTAATCTTTCTCTTTTGTAATGCACAAAACGATTAAAATATATATATAAATAATAATAATAATAATACCACAAGGGTTACAATGATATTCCTCTGGATGAATAATTATTAACATAGGGAAATATGAAGTAATCTAGGAAAATTATTTTTGTGCTATTCACTGAATTCAAAATGAATACTTATACATGTGATTTGTGCAACAACAGATTATCCATTACAAACTGCAGAAAACATTACAAAACAAGACATGGAGTCGATGCTCCAACTTTTCTTTTAACACAATCTAACGAATTTCATAAACTTCGAATGAAAGAATCTCGAAAAAAATTAAGAGAAAAGGAAATGGAGGCAATAAAAGAGCAAACCACTGTATCAGAAGAGATAGAGATTATGAAAGATTCTCCAAAGAAGGGGTTTCGACAATGCCTCTCTTCTTCTCTGGAGTCAGTGGAGACAGCGGAGTTAGTGGAGTCAACGGAGTCAGCGGAGCCAGTGAAGCCTGTGCAAGTTGAGACAGCGGAGCCAGCCAACCAAGTGGAGTCAGCAGAACAAATGGAGATAGTTGTACAAGTGGAGTCAGTGGAGCCGTCGTGGTCTGCAGAAGAAATAAAGGAAGAGCAAGTGGAGTCGGTGGATCCAATGGAGATAACGGAGCCAGCGACGCAAGCAAAGCCAGTGAAGCCAACGAAGCCGGCAACGTCAGCGACGCAAGCAAAGCCAACAACGCCAGCGACGCCAGCGATCAAAAGAGAACAGGAATTTGATTTCTGCATCAGTATGAAGACTGAAGATATTCACGGCAATCAAGGCAATCAAATCAATCCAGAGAGCCATCCTCGTAAGCGATCCAAAGTTACCACAAGAAGAAAACGATTTCCAATCAACGTACCTAAACTACATGAAGACAGTCCTCTGTCACGAGAGATTCAGAAGTTTTTGGAAATGCATTACTGTAACGAAATGTCAAAGTCAAAGAATGAGTTACATTTTCGGAGAATCGCGTACCGTATTATTTATGGGACTTCTGAGAATTTGGAGATGCCTGAGACAGCGACCGAGACACCTGCGACAACGAGCGAATCTCCAGGAGACTTTGTGGAGAAATTTCTTGACTTTGATTTAGCCCAGTTTCTTGAAGAATTGAAGAATGATCGGTGGGGGCAATCTTCCTTGAAGGCACAAATCGCAACGGCACTGTTGAACATGTTTGTTCTTGTAGAAAAGTTCATCTTGCAAGATCACGATGTCAAGCGAGAATTAAAAGAAGACATGAAGGACAGATTGCGAATGATGCAAATTATGTTTGAAAAGCGTAAGAAGAAGTTCATTCAAGAAATCAAGCAGCAAGAAGAAGATACACTATCAAAGGATCCAAATTATGGCGTTGAGATTGACTCTGTCATATCCTATGAAGAACAGTTGAAGGTAGTGCAAGAGGCATTTAGAAGATTTAACGAACTTGTGGATCTGGCACGCATTCGTTTGTTGAAATCACATGAATATGCAGAAGCCATCTATGCGATTGTCATTCAGATGTTTTTCCGACCAAGCACTGCAGGACGCCCAATGTTCGTCCGTTATTGCCGATTGGAAGAATTGAAGAATTTTCTGGACCAATATGAAACCTGTGATGGGAAGAATGTCTTTGTTACCAACAAATTCAAGACGAGGCGGAAGTATGGCGAGATGGGCATCGTAATCCATGAGCACCTGGCTCATGTCCTGTCGAATTACATCAAGTACATTCGTGTGCAGCGACGTGGACAAAATGATGAACTGGATAAACTAGCGTTCTTGAACTCGGCGGGTAACTTGATAGATTCCTCCGACATAAATAATTACTTGACGAATGGGACTGAAAGATTTGGAGGCCTTGATCTGGTCAATAAGAGAGCGGTCAGCACTACAGCACTACGAAGTCTTCACGAAACGACTGCATCGAAAGTATTGAAGGACCCTGCCACCCTAGAAACCTGGCGTAGAAGTGATACACACTCAAGGTATGTTTTGGATTCTATTTCAAACAAAGTAGAGCATTCCTTGCGAAACAAAGTAGAGCATTCCTTGGGAGACAAATAAATATTCATAAGTCTAACAATGATTTTCTTACAGCGAAACAGCAAAGAAATTCTACAACAAAGAATCGACAAGATCCATTGCTTTGGAGGCCAGCAAAGCATACAAACTCTTTGCAGGTGACTGTAGTAAGGAGATAAAAGAAATGGTATCTCTCTCCAAAAAAAGAAAGATTGATCAAATCTCCACAAAACAAACGGAAGAGACAGTAACTTGTAAGAAGGAAGTGATTTGTTTGGATTAAGTATTTGTATGTTCAAAAATAAATAATACATGAATTAAAACAAAAAATATTCGAGGGTTGAATGGATAGGTCTTACCTTGCTCGAGCATTGTCATCTAAGAGCACTGTCGTCTGAAACATCTGTCGTCTGAAACACCAGAATCACACATGCATATCGAATTTGTATATTGAATGCACATTTGAAGGTTCTCGTATCCATTTTCTATTGAATATTCGAATGGTTAGTTGTATGACATGAACCACTATGATATTGAAGACTAGAGAAACAGAAAACAGCACGATAACATTCCTACCAATAATGTTGGGGTGTTATGATAGTCAGGTCGATCAATTTCTTCTTTTCCGAAATTTTCCTGAAGATGTCGGGGATCACTTCCACTTAATTTCTTCATGACTAACATGAGATTACTCGTCATTATCTTATCATCAGGATATCAATGAAGTTAGATTCGTACTTGGAGAGATAAAGAGGCAAGAGGGAAAGGTAAGAGGCTGAACTCAAAATGGCTGAACTCAAAATGGCTGAATTCGAAGATGGATGATGATTGGACTCAAAGTAGTGAGTGCAGTCGCCTACCACCCACAAATCATGATTCTGAATTCGTGGGGGAGGAGAGGACAGAGTAGGTAGTAGTAGTTATTTCTGTTCGAATCATCTTTAAGTTACGGACAAAGAAGTGAATGTAATAACGCATGAGGCATGAGGAAGAATGAACTTTCATCCCATCCACAGAGTATCTTCTGGAAATCATAGACTGCAACGTGAATAAATTGTTTAAGGAAAGAAAACATAATCAGCGAAAAAAAAATTTTTTTTGGTTGGAAGGTTGTCTTTCTATTTATTTTTCCTTTTTTTTATTTTGACATTCCGACAAGAGGATTTACTTCATCATTGTAAATATTCCATGCATATCGATTGAAATTGGTCAAAAATTGTGTGTACTGTGGTGGATATGAAGAATTTCTCAAATCAGAAGACGCAGAAACACGTATTGTTAAATAGAATAATGCATCACTGAACCATTTTTTAGAGGATAATTTATGTCCAAGTATCTCTGCGGCTTTTCGAGCAATGTGAACAAATTGTTGGATAGACAAATTGTTTTGGTCACATTCTCTGTAGTTATCTTCAAGATGATAAAGATGATATGCAACGTACAATTTACGATATGATGTACGAATTCCATCTAATTCAAGAGGTTGTATCTTGAATGCAATATGTTGTCGAATATATTCTATTGCACGCAATATGCTAGGTTGAATATGTTTATCAGACTCTCTGAAAAATACAACTCGTATTTCGTTTGTTCCCTGTTCTATTTTACCTTGTTGATGCTCCAATGAGTCATTTAAAGGATTTATGCGCCATTGATAAGTGGATTCTCGTATTTCATTGATTCTACTGCCTGTCAAAAGTAGTATGTCTTTGAGAATTTCAAGAATATTCTCTTCTGTAAATTTCTCTTGTTTTATTCTCTCCTTTGCCGTTTGCCAGAACTCTTCCATTCGCGTATATGGCATTTGAGCCTGATTTTGGGAAACTAATTCGACGAATTCTTCCAGCGTTAATATTTGAAGGACAAATGGAATATGCTCTCTTATATGTTGAAAAATTACCTTACATCTTGCTTTTTCTTTTGGATCATGAAGAGATTTCATTGTTCTTAGTAGTCGTTTCTGCATATTTCCTACATTTTGTCCATCAGTAGATAATACTTTTCGTACTCTATTTTCAAGTTGTCGATTTGTATACTTTGAAGAGTTTTTAAATGTCCCAACCAATTTTTGCTGTCGAGATTTACGTTGATGAGATTTTTGTCGGGGAGTTTTCGATACCATTTGCTATAAGTATGAGAAAAATTACAAAAAATAGAAATGGAACGCAGTGTTTCTCTTCCAAAACTTATTCTGAAGAGGAAGAGAGGTACGAGAATATCCCCATGCTCTCCACCCCAAACTACACTATCTGGTTTGGAATATCATTAATTGGCATTTTTTATGCGAGTACTGAAAAGGAATGAATTGTTTTGAAGAACTAGGATCTATATTGCTGATTGGATGAAGAGATTAATGTTGTGGACCACGCTCTCGAGTCCCGAACTCATGAAGATTCTTCTCAGTACTATAGAACTGCAAAGGGATGGTCGCAAAAGCAAAATTCATAACTCACTCTTCAGGTTCCAGGGAATTTCTTCCATCCAAATATGCGTTTCTATTCTGATCTATTTAAAAAAACGCTCTTCTATAAATCCAAAGTCATGTCTGAACTCGTCATTCCATGTCCACATTACTCTGTTGAATTTTTATGTTTTCAAAACAAGGAAGAATTTTTCAAAATCTTTCCAAATCGTGATGGGATACTCATTGAAATACCGACGAATATAAAATCCAGGGATAAGCAGAGTATAAATCGATTGGAAACTGTTGTACGTTTGATGGAAGCAAGGAATGTTAAAGTGACGAATGAGCGTCTATTAAAATTACATTTTGGAAAACGAACGATCCAAGAATGGAGGCGAAATATGAAATGATAATTTATTTCAAAATGTTGTGTCTGCAAATAATTTGGGATGCCGTATTTTCGGATGCCGTATTTTAGGATCTACAGTGAATCTGTCGAATGTCTGCACAAAATTTACTCGTGTCTGCAGATAGGATAGGTTCGGCATACAGTCTCTCTAGTTATGAATGGCAGATAGATGTTGTGCCTATTTATAAATTCATTTTTTCAAAATATATTCAATAAAGTGTTTATATATCAAGTATAATATATATCTATAATATTCTTATCTTTGTGAAGTACCACCCCTGCGCCTGCCACCTAAATCATTTTAGTAATTTTTTTTGTTCTCTTTTATATTGTAGAATAGCATGTGTACCATATCCAAGATTCTTCAAACGTTGATATGTTGGGAAAATATCATATACTTGCATTTGTTTCACTGTCTCTCGTAATCTATTCATTGTTTCTCCATTTCTTTTCCTTGGATTTCTTTGGACTTTAAACCATTCATTCGCATTATTTCTCATCATCACATATTGTGGTTGTTCATGATTATAAACTTTCGCCATGATTTGCTATTTATTATTTTCTTGACAACTTAATTTATTTATCGTCGTTGTGAACTCATACATTCATGATCAAATTTGTCGAGAAATGAAATCTTACAATTTCATGACTGAATCCAATTCAAAATTCGACATTATTGTTTTTGACCAGAACAAGGAATCTGGTTGTATAATTAAAGAGAACATTGCCGCAGTGCTTCAACCGCACCTTGAATTCGACACCGATTCACTGGATCTACTTCTACCAAAGAACAGAGTAAATCTGCAATTCGATGGACTACTGCATCACTCAATGCACCGGGAGGATTGCATTTGTGACAGGCCGTCCAGACATAGTCTCGAGTAAGTTCATCGGCTACTGGAATTGGACCATTGAAAAGAAAGGGAAAATCTCCCAAAATCATTTCCAACATGATACATCCCAATTCCCATGAGGGTTGACCACTCACATTGACATTTCCATGACCCCTTTGGCGGGCAGTCAAAAATTCCGGCGACAAATGTTCCATATTGCCACCGAGCGTATATTGAGACAAACAGTAATTTGAGAAATTCTTTATCTTCCTCTTTATTTATGCACTTTTTCTGGAAAATTTGAAAGAAAAAAGATGTTGGTCACTTATATTCTAACTTAAAAATAGAGATGTAAATTCATTTTAAGAATTCTGGATGCTCCATGTTTATTGTTCTTATATTAAAATAATTTATTATCTTGAACGCAGTAATATTTCACGCAGGATATCATGCCAGAATGTGTGGAATTACTTGACATGTATATAGCTATAATTGCTGCACTTTTTTCGCATCTTTGTCTTACAAAAAATCAAATTGACGAAAGAAGTACTGGTTTAAAGAAAACATTTATCGTAGATTTGACACTGTTCGATCACAATTGAACTGCCGTGAGTCATTAATGCTGTCGTGCAACATACCAAACCAACCAATAACGAAGAGTCAGGCACTTGCAGACGAAATCCTTTTAGTCATCCAGGGTGGCTGAAATCGATGGAGAACATTCATCTACAGACATCTACAAGAAATAAAGATAAAGGAATACGATTAGTATCTATCAATATTTGAATATATCTAAATTTGAATATAAAGCAAAAAATACAAGAAAATCCACAGGTTTCTCACCTTGACTTGATTGAAATTTGCAATCATGTTCGTCATTTCAAGGAGTTTTCGAGCCGGAACATATTCTCCAAAATTAGAATTCCCCTGTGCGTTAAATTGCTCTTCTTGAATAAGAAGTCGAGAATCTCCCCAAAGAAAACGACAATTGACACCCAATAGGATATATCTTTTACAATTTGTCAATATCACATTTCCATGTTTTGTGATACAGGTGTGTTCGTTCAATATAAGTACTGGCGATCCAGAGGATCCTCCAAGCGATGGCATATCAACAAGGCCATAATCATTTACAAGTCCTGGGTGTACGGCAGTTATACCAGAGCGAATTACAGGGAAAAGTGAATCAGAATAAGGACTCGGGTTTAAACCAGGATATCCGAACATAAATACATCTTCAACAACTTGTAATTCTTTCATCATTCTTGATTCTTCCCAAATCCATTTTTTAGGAATGCTTTTAAAAAAAATATTCGTCATCTTTGTTGGCGGAATGAGAATAATGCACAAATCTACATCATGATGTTCAAGAAAGAACTTCCGAGGAATATAAAGTTTTTGGCGAACATTCGTTGGGCAGCCATTTTCAACTCTGGAAAGATAAAATTCGACTCCTTTCTCTTCAGGACTGCAACAATGTTTGTTCGTAACTAATGTTGTTGAATCAGAAGTTAAATCAAAAAAGAATCCCGTGCATTGTCCCTTCTCAAAAGAAAGACGGGTTGTGGCATATAACATTTCCTCAGTAACTGCCACTGGATACAACACATCAGGATAATTCGTCGTGCATAGTGTGGCTTGATTGGAATCACACAAACAATTCTCAAAAAGAAGAAATAGTATGATGGGAGAAAATTTGATGGTCATTTTAACATGCGATCCATAAAAAGTGAACTCCGGTAGAAATAAAAAATTCACGTGCGGCCCTGACATTGTTTTTTTTTGTTTGTGAGGATTTTGTATGCAAATTATTTCTATAGTGCTTTGGGTCTTCCATGATTTTTGGTCGGCGAAGCATTTTCCCGCCAAAAATTCGTGGTTAACTGCCATTTGACCGACTTTAACTAGTTAACCGTTTGCACCACATTTCATTTCGAGTGACGTTTTCATTTTTCATTTTTATTGCATCTCGAAAATTTTTATTGCATTTCGAAAATTTTTTATTGCATTTCTTTCTTATCGAGTTGTAAAATTAGTCGTGAACCCAATCAACCCACTAACATGGCGATGCATGTAGTCCAGCCCTTGCCAATTCCCTTGAAGTACGACTTTGAAGGAAAACGACTGGTTGATTTGTTGGATGGCGGGCACTTGCTTTTGCATCATGTTCGGGATTATTTGGATAGTAATATGTTGGTGCTCGTCTTCAAGTTTGTCTTCCCGCCCTTGCCCTCGGGAATATATTTCGACAAAGAAACTTTATATCGAAAACACGTCGGAATAATTCATCTCTCCGTCCAGGAATTGAAAAAGAGCAACGGAGAGATTCACCACCACGTTCTAACAGAGCAACTTGGCCACTTTTCGTACTCGGCTGTCTTCATGCGGGAGCATCCAAATGGGGTGGTATCAGGATACCTTTCTCAAACTCCTTCTGCCATCAAGTTGTTTTTGAAGTATTTTATGAATTTCAAGGACGAGATACTCCCCATTCCTGAAGACCCCGTGCAGTTTGCGGAGGACTGTTTTGTCATTCACAAATATACGCAGCATTTGATTCATGCCCGCTACATTGATCGATTCATGGAAGATCATCTCCTGTCATTGGATGAAAAAACCAATCTTTCAGCAGAAAGCATTATTTCCTTGAAAGAAAAATTCGACGTTGCCATCATCAGCCGAGGAAAAAATGGAAAAAATGGAAGGTTGATTAAATTTTTGAGAGAGAAATGCGAAGAGGTTGACGCTTTTCATTGTGAATGGACTGAAAAATTTTGTTCGGCGAATATGCAACGTATTCATGATGAAGTGAGTCGCATCCTCGGTCTGGCGGGCGACAAGATTTCTTTTCCTCGAACTGCAAAGAGTTCCTATCGCATCCAACAAAAGTATGAAGAGTACTGTCAGCATTACTTGACCCCAGGGCTTCACGCATACAAGAAATTCAAAGATCTTTTTCGCGGCAGCATTGCTTGGGAGGATTTTGTAACTGTGGACGTCTCCAAACTGCCTCTATCCTCCATCAATATCAGAGATAGCGGAAATTACCGTGCCTGTTATGTCATTCTCAATATTTTTTCCATGAACTTTGAATTGAAAATTGTCAAGGACGTCTCAGCCGCAGTAGAATCACATCTCTGGTACGAACTGAAGCGAAACAGTAGCCTACAAAATCTGGCTGAATTCTTGAGACGTCAAATCAAAGAGGAAGATGCTAAGTGAGTTTTTCAGACTCTGCTAATTCGTCTCCATTGAAGGAGCAAAAGCACGAGAAATACTGTTCCTCGAGTGCAAACGATGATACAACCACATAGACTGTACATTATTGCGAGGATGATCAACAGCGAGACAATAGGAAAGTTATTGACAAAGGAAGAGGAAATAAGAAATGAAGAAAAGTCGTCCAGCACAACTAAATTTGCACCAAATTCTTCCGGAGTCGATTCGACGAATACTAGTGACGAATGATGAACAAAAAATAAAATTTCTTTTTCGTTGTTTCTGAGAAAGGCAGCGTCCGGAAATTAACAGTCTATCATTCTTTTATAAAGTGTACATCAAGATTTTTCTTTTCAAATTGTATTCATTAATATTTGTTACAATAGCATTTGGCTTTTTCAAAGACAGTTCAAGTATGCCTTTTCGTCGTTTTCACAACATCGCTGATGCGATATTATTTTTAGATCAGATGTTAATTTTTTATCAAGGAATTAGAATGATAAAACATCAAGCAGTCCCAGAAAAATCATTACCTCAGAGACAGATGGCAACGAAATTAAATTAAAAGCAGCGAAAATCGCGAAAACTAGGTTGAGGCTAACATCGCATTTCGCTTGGAGGATTATGAATTTTCATTTTTGTTGCATTCTAGTTTTTTTTCTGTTGATGGACTGCCGGAGGGGGTCTCTCTCCTACACCTTCCCCCTCTTCTCCTTCTCCATCACCATCTCCTCCCTCTCCAACTCTCTCTTCTCCGATTCCCAATCCTTCACCTAATTCCACTACTCCTGCGCCAGTTCCATCCTCTGCAACTTCTGCTGGCAGCGAGATTCAAATCAGCCACTTACTCCTTTCTCTGTTATTCGCTGCACATCTTTAAATTATCCAGGATGTTCTTGGACAATAAAGTTTCATTCGGTTAAAACTCTCTGAAAAATCAAGGAATTAGAATGACAAAACATCAAGAGCCAAAAAAATCATCATCTCCTGAGGTAAAAGAAAAAATTAAAAGATCAAATTCTTATCGACAAGAGGAGAAGATATATATATATATATATATATATATATAAGAGATTGTTGATGTAAACTACGTTATGCGAATCTCGAGTTCCACATGATTCGTACTAAGTCCTTCAACTACATTCCAAACACGTTTCAGATTAGATCTTCTCTATTGTATGCTCCTTCCTTTTCCCCTTCCTCTTCTTTATACAATAGTACAAGAGCCTAAGAAAGGACAATAAATAATTCGCTGTCCTGAAATAAATCGCGAAGAAATCTTAGCCGAATTTTAGCCTTGAGTCACTTTTTCGAAAGGTATTTGTTGTTCAGAACTGGAAGTGGGCTGTGGATCTGACCCCCCAGAAGGAAAAAATTCGGTCCCTCCAGTCGAAATTTCGATAAAAAATATTTTGGCTGTGCCCCAAGTCATTCCTCCAGCCGAAATTTCGATAAAAATTATTTTGGCTGTGTTTTACACTCAATCTCGCGTTTGGGGGACTTCCGCGCACATTTTCGAGTTTGTCCAGACAAACAGGTGAGCAAGCATTTGTCATTTTGGGTGAAGGCACTTGTAGCAGCGGTGAATTATACGAGACAACAGGGCATTACGATGCATTCTGGAATCTCGTCCGAAGCAAATTGAGGAACTTGAATCATGCTTATTCGTGTGGACGCAACTAAGCCCAATATTTGAGAGGAAACTCAGACACGAAACATCTCACTATTGCTGTTCAACTGGAATACCACAGAGAACAATTTGCAAGACCGCCCGCAAATCGCGAATTACGTCGAGCATTTGGTTGACGATGTAAGTGGACCACTGACTTTTGCTTCCGAGAAAAGGTACGTATTTCATTATTGCGAATATGTTCCGAATTGCTTAGTTTTAATGTTTGTTTCCCTAATCTCTCTGTTTGTCTTGTTTTCTTTCTCTCTTTTTACAGAACTTACATAAAGCGTTGCTTTTATTACTTTTAAGTTTTAGTCTTCGATTCATAGTTCTTCTTCTGGTGGCGGACCCTTGTTGGCAAAGGAATGCGAAAACAAAGGAATGCGAAAACAAAGGAATGCGAAAATATTCCAATTGTAGCGCATTGTGAGAACACATCTTTAAAGGCAGCATTGGAAGAAGAATGCAAAAATGTGTCCGCCCATAAGAGCAAGAAACCATGAGATTTTACAAATACAATGATTTGAAGTCAAATAAGTCTCAGGAGGGATTCGATCTCGAGATTATAGTTCTGTGAACATGTATTGTCTTTTTTCCAGAGAATACTATCATGGATCTATGTACGCCGTTACAGTTTCACGTTTCTATGTTAATCGATACTCTCCATCTCCAACAAAATCAAAACTCTGAATACAAAGAATTTGATAGTCTGCTTGTTGTTTCAACCTGACTGCAGCCTCTACTCCAAGATTTTTTCCTTTTTGAGCAACGCGCGTCACACATTCAAGTGGTAAGGTTTTGATTGTCTTCTTAATACAACGCGACACAGAATTACCTCCAATGAGCACTAAATAAAGTATTTAAGAAACAACTTCGCGATTTCATCGCCACCAGTAATCACACGATTTCAACTTTCCACGACACGAATATTACCACATCTCAGGAAATACTCTACAAAATTCAGCCCGAAACATAGGTTCAAGAATACCACACAAACACGATGTGTGCGATTGCCCAGAATGCAGCCATTAACGTCCGGCGAAAGAAGGACAATTTCTTCGTCCAAAGAATGACGAAAGGCTAAAATACCTTCAATTTGTCCATGACCACACAAATACAAAACGGAACAATTCGATTGACACCGTTCAACATTTGAAGTGCAATTGCAAACATTTCTTCAAAGCAGCGTTTACCTGAGAAGAATTACATTCGAGGTACAACCTGATATCATCCAGCAATTCCCTAACTTCTGCACTCATTGATGACCGCAAGAGACTAGATACTGAAATAGTCCCTACAATCTTATTAACTGGATCCTCCTCGGAGAGACAGAGTGTAAGTGTATTACCAGCAAGTTTATTTGAAGACAATACTTTTTCCCGTACTCGTCCACCATAGAGAAATGTTAAGGCTTCAAGTGCTGCCCGTTGCTTATGATTGAGTTTGTCATCGTCACAGTTATCATTTACATCATCATTATCACCATAGTTGTCATCTTCCTTTCTGCCAATATGTCGACAAAGTCACGAAGAGTCTGTGAATAAAGTATCATCTTGTCCAGTGAAGGCACAACAACAACCACTCGAAATTCAGAATCACGGGCGACTTCGACCCCAATAGATGTTGTGACATCGTCATGATTATCTTCATTTTCTTCTGAAGTACCCAAAAATATCGACTCCAATTACTTCGGTCAAAAATGTGGACTTTCTTTGTCTTTGATCACTATAGATAACAATATGGTTTGTCGCAGTTCTTGACAGCCAAGCAAGCATTTTGAAAATAGTTCAGATCGATTTCGAAGTATCTTACCAACAACATCATTTTTGCCTCGCTCGAGAAAGTCATTCTTCAAAGAACGGACGAGAGCATTAAAACGTGAGACGTTGAATTCGTTTGCGGTAATAAGAGCCCCAGTTGTGGAACTCTCAGAGGGTGCCGCAGTCATAACTCTTTTTTTGTGTTTGTTCAACTGTAATGAAAATTTTAATTGCGTTTCTTTCCTTTTCTTTGCTTCGATAAATTTGCAATTGCCAACCGTTAACAAAATGTTTTCCGTTCTATTCCAAAATTCGGAGTTCTTTTGCAATCATCACAGTGGTACCTTAAAGAATTCGGATGTATTTGAAACATTGCGTGTATACGATTTATCCACCCTTCGAAGCCACAAATTACGTGAAATGAATGAAAAAAGTTTATTAGTGCTGAAATTGAACTCATAACATCGAACTCATAACTTTGAAAAGTGTCACATACAGTGGATTAGTCCAAGACTCCATCAAAGAAAGTACATTTCAAAGTCATACTTTCTCAAAAGTGAAAGTACTCTCAACACCATTACCATCAGTGTGAGAAAGTTCTGCGAGCTCAGATACAGACAGAGTCTTTACGTCGCGGTCCAATTCATCAGTACAATGCCACTTGTCCACTCCGAGGATTGCAATTACTCTATTGCCTTCGTTCATCACTTTAATGGTAAAACCTCGTCCTGTACCGATGTGAGTGAATGTTGGAATCGGAACTTGGAGTGTTTGATCCTTGATATCCTCGTGTACTGACCAGACACCATCATGGATGTTATAGTGTGCTTTCTGGATGTGAACGGTCACCAGACCAGCCTTGATGGCAATGATCGTGATTTTGCCCCACTTCGATTTGAAATGGGGACTGAATGTAGCCGGAACTTCCGCGACATTTGGGGGAGAAGCCATGTTGAGAGATGGGCGAAATAAACTTGATCCGAAATAAACTTGATCCGAAATAAACTTG
>TARA_R110002050_G_scaffold300757_1_pt1 | contig 17506 bp, 15 predicted proteins | sample TARA_R110002050 | Tara Oceans TARA_R110002050 (sample SAMEA4396988) | marine metagenome | biome: Polar Biome; feature: [DCM] deep chlorophyll maximum layer (ENVO:01000326); material: water (ENVO:00002006), including particulate matter (ENVO:01000060) such as... | depth 25 m
ATCTCCTTAAAGCGCAATTTCACTTTTCTTTTTAGTGTATAAAGTATAAACGTAAACATGAAAAAATAGGTGATGCTTGCCGTAATTGCTGCACCATTTAATCCATATAGTGGAATCAACCAAAAACCAAAGCCCAAGGTTAATACTAAACCAAAGCCTGCATTCATCGAGTTAATTCTTTGCATTCCCATGCCTGAAAAAAATCGGCTGATAATAGCCTCCATAGAAAGAGAAATAATACCTACACTCATTAATAAGATAACAGGCTTAATGGATTTAAAATCAGAACCTAAAAGGCTCGAAAAAAGTTCTGTTGGAATCAGTAAAAGCAATACAATGAGTGGCAATGTGATAATGAAACATAACTTCATTAAACGAATGCTAAGTTGAGCAGCCTTTTCTTCAGATTGTAGGTTCGATATGCGTGCATACTGAACCATTGCCAAACTTTTACTGGGCAATAAAATACCTTCAGAAAGCTGCACACCTGCTGTGTAAACACCCACTGCGGCTCTTCCGGAATAGATTTGTAAAATGTAATAACTCAAACGATAGTTTAACAACTGAAATATATTCGCCAATTGCAAGTAAAATCCATATTGAAACAGTTCAACAAAGCCTTTTTTAAAATTAGAAGTGGATTCAGATTTTAAAAAGGGTTTTAAAAAATAGCTACTTAGTAGAAATTGACTGCTATAGCCTAAATAAGTTGCGAGAATAAATGAATCGACAGAAATTTGTTTTAGAATAAAATAAAAATACAACAGGGAGGTTAATTGCACAATTGATTGAGTTAGTAAGCAAAAATTAAACTGTTTAACTTGTTCTTTGCCCAAAAGCAAATTACTATTGGTTGTTGAGATTGCTAGAATAATTCCCAAGAAAAGTAAGTCCCAAGCGTAATTCTCTAAAAATGTTGGAAAAAGGGAAATGCTTAAAGCATAAATTCCAGCCAAAATAAAGGTCCATGCATAGGATACCTTAAGCAATCTGATCATTGGAAATCGAGAAGCGTAGTAGATTAATCCTCCGCCATTTACAAAATTATTAATCAGTATGAAAAGGCTGATTCCTAAAATTAAAAGTCCAATAGTACCCAAGCCCTCAGCACCTAAAAGTTTGGCGTTTAAAAGCAATAAGCTCAAGCTTATAAAAGCCATGATCAACCTAGAACCAATTGTATTTAGGATGTTTCGGATCATCTTTTGAGCAGTCGATTTAATTTGCGTTTACTACTTGTTACTAAGTTTGTAAGGCTAAATTGATGTTTTTTCCCGTCAATAAGTGTGTAGTTTCCAAATGAAGCAATGGTATGTATTCCAGAAGGGTAATCACTTCTTAGATTGGGAAATAGTTCATTGACTGTTTGTTCTTCATAATTAGTTTCAGTTAAAACAATGAGTTCTTGAATTCGAATACTTCCACCATAGGTATTTAAACAGTTTTGTGCAGGTCTGTATAATTTTCCATTTTTAATAAATGGTGTTCCGGCAGGTCGAGCATTTCTAACATCAGTAATTACAGGGTTGAGGGTATGTGCTATATAAGGACCTTCAATTTGTTCAGCAAAGAAAAGGTACAATTGCTCATTGGGTGCTTTTTTGTGGCTGCAAAACAACCACCATTTGCTTTGGTATTTTATTAAAGTTGGATCTAACCAAGCTCCCGAAAGTAGCTTGTTTTCAGTTCCATCGCTTAAGCATTTTAATATCAATTTACCAGACTCGTGACTTTCGGGTAATAAATATACTTTTTCGTCTTCCTTTATGCAGTAAGGGTAGGAGAGATGATTTTCCGATTGGAGAACTATTTCGGATTTCGACCAGTTATTTCCATGGTACTTAATTTGATGAATTTCTCCTTTAAACGTTTTGTAATTAAAGCTTTCGTATAAAATACTTTCCGAATCTTTACTGTTTGCAAATGGATCTGCTCGGTATTTCCCTTTAGGAGGTTGAGGCGCCCAATCAATTTCACCAACTTGTTGATTGCTAAAAGTAGAAATTTCCTGCTTGGCAACACCAATGTTCCAAAATTCTGCAATAAATAATTCATTCCAATGAAACTTAAGTTTGTTCAAAATAAGGATTGACAAAAAGCTAAGAACTTGTAAATTATTGGGAGTCTTGTAAAGTGTTGCCTTCTTCTGAATCGGATGAATTGGAAAATCTTGTGTGTTTTTGTTTAAAAGGTATTGCTTAACAACTTGAGCAGGCCAATCAGTAGAAAGCATTAAAATTCTATTCACATTTTCTTTAAAGCTGTGCTTTGAGGTTTTAATTAGTCCACTTTTTAGAATAATTCCCGCATCTAATTGATTGGTTAAACGCTGTAACATTGCCCCATTTGTATGGTGATTTAAATGGATGTCCCAAAAGCCTGTGGGTCCTCCACGAATCAATTCATGATCGGCGTGATGGAAAGACCAAATACCGTACTTTGGAACAGTTAAAACATCTCTTTTTAAAATTCCAAATCCAAAGCGGAGGATAAAATCCAAGTTGTGCGATTTAATAATTTCTAAATCTTGCTGATTTAAAACGGTGTAAAAACGGTCTTTTTCAGGTTTAAGTGGAATAATTTTAGATACAGGAAAATAATTTGAAATAGCTTGCACTTCCAATGCTCCTTTATTTCTAATGGACCTTTCCAGAAACCGATAGCCTATTGAAGATTTGATATTAAAGTTTTTTTCGACATCATCATTAATAAAAAAACAATTTAATTGAACATCCTTAATGGCTACTAACTTTTGAATGCATTCGATTTGCCATTTCTTTAGAAATGTGCTGTCAATCATTACTGCAAAACGAACTTCTTTAGTTGACATCCTTTAAAATTGAAGCGTAAAGTTCATAAAATTGCTGTCCTACTACTTTTTGACTGTATAACTTTTCAGCATGCGATCGAATGAGGTTTTTGGAAAAGGAATTATTTCCATTTAAGTAGTTTCGAATTGCAGCTGTAAATTCTTGGAGGTTTTTTGACGGTACCAAAGAGCCCATTTCACTTGGTACAATTTCAGGAATGCCGCCAACATCAGAACTAATTACGGGTATTCCACTTGCAAAAGCCTCTAAAATCACGCAAGGCTGGTTTTCAAACAAACTAAATAGTAAAAGCACATCACTGTTTCTGAGTTCCTCAGCGACTTTTTCCATTGGTAATTCTCCTTTAAACTTTGTTAGTTTTTTCAATGGAGAATTATTTATTTTATGAAGCATTTCGACTTCATCTGGACCTGTACCAATTAATATAAACTCAAAGTCATTTCTTTCTTTCACAAGTTCATTCAATGCATCAATAATGAGGTGCATATTTTTGGGAACCTTGCTTAAATTGGAAATGTGAATCAACCTCTTTTTGGGATGATGTTTCATTTCTTTATTCGGTCTAAAAATAGTGGTATCAACTACATTAGGGATTAACAAATAATTTCCCAACAAACTGTGAGATTTCATAGATTCCTCTAAATTTTTAGAAACAACAGTAATGGCAGCGGCATTTTTTACTGCAATTTTAGATAACTTCTTTTTCAAAAAACCTTTATAAGCACCACTTATGGCATGGTAGCCTGACCAATGTTCGCTAATTAAAAAGGGAATCTTTTTAACCCATTTTAAATACAATGCCAAGATACTGGTTCGAGCCAAAACATGAACGTGACAGAGAGTTGGAGTAGTGTATTTTTTTGAATAATAGCGATACGCTCTAAAAAGAGCTTTTAAGTATCGAATTGAAGTAATAACCTGATTGAAAGGTTTAAATACGAAGCTTGGTTTTTTGAAATATACTCGAATTTCGGGAAATTGAAAAGGACATGTTTCGATTAGTTCAAACTTCTTTTTTAATTCGGGGTCAGAATGGACAAATATGACAGCTACACTACAAAACTTACTTATGGCAATGGCATGATTTTCAATAAAATTCCCATCAAATGCATCGAATTTATTGGGATACCATTTTGGAAGGAATAATACCACCGGCTTTTTAGTCATGATTGCAAATTAAAGAGAATATTTTTTAACTAGCATTGTTATGAAATATTGAGTTAAGTATCGCTTTTATTTAATTCAATCAAATTTCGCCGCATACTAAAAAATGAATTTAAAGATTTACTAATAAAATATGCTGCTGACATAAGTCTTAATTATATTTGTCCTTAAAATACACTTCCATGAAAAATACATTTTTAGTACTTAGTTTATCCGCACTCTTAATTACTTCCTGCAAGCTTGGAGGCAATAGTTCATCGAGTACTCCTGCTGTTACACATATTCAAAGCGATGCTGCTTTTAAAACATCTGCAGTACTTTGGCAGCAGACATCTGCGGAATATGAAGCACTTTGTTTGCAAGCTTATGCTATAGCAGAAGATAGAATAAGAAATCCTCAACCAATTGCAGCAGATGATGGCTATGTGTATGAATCTACTGTGAATGATGGTGGTATGAATGCCATTATTATGGATTTAGATGAAACTGTTTTTGATAATTCACTTTATCATGGGTATTTAATTTTAGAAAATAGAGAATACAGCAAGGAAACATGGAACAATTGGGTAAATAGAGAAGAAGCTACCCTTATTCCAGGAGCATATAATTTTATTATGACTGCATTAGAATTATCCATTCCAATTTTCTATGTGAGTAACAGAGATTTCTCAACCATCAATGCAACTTTAAATAACCTCCGCAAATTCAATATCAATGTAGAAGAAGATCAACTGTTATTAAAGGATGTAGGACTTGGAATGACAAACGATAAATTAAGTCGTTTTGAAAAAGTTGAGAGACAGTACAATGTATTACTTTACATTGGGGATAATTTAAATGATTATAAAATACGAACTTTCGGTTCTCAAAATATTACTAATCGAAAGGCTTCTATCAACGAAATGCGACAACACATTGGAAGAGATTTTATTCTTTTACCAAACCCAGTTTATGGTGACTGGGAAGAAGCTTTAAAGGTTGAAGATAACAAGGCTAGACAAAATGCTGAAAAGAATGCAACGCGCTACCTAAAAAGGTTCGATTAATCAACCTTTATTAATTGTGCTAATTTCTTAGCTTGTATTCTCAGTTTTGAAGTTTCAGCATTAAGGTCCCCATAAGCAAGTGCTATTCCCATTCTTCGATATTTTCTAGTACTAGGTTTGCCAAATATTCTAAAATCACTTAAAGAATTTAGTTTTGCTGCTTTTTCAAGACCTTGGTACTGTGGCATCTTTTTACTTTCTTTTTCGGCTAAAATAACTGCGTTTGCAGCATTTCTCAAGAGCTGTATTTCAGTAATTGGTAAACCTAAAATGGCGCGAAGGTGTAATTCAAACTGATTGAAGTTTTGAGTATTTGCTAGCGTCACCATTCCAGTATCATGCGGTCTAGGAGATAGTTCTGAAAAGTACACCCCTTCTTTACTCAAAAAAAACTCTACGCCCCAAATACTTGCTCCACCCAATTCTGTAACAATTGCTTTCGCCATTTCTTGAGCAGCTAGCAGTTGGTCTTGTGTTATTGCTGCAGGTTGCCAACTTTCTTGGTAATCTCCTCGTTCTTGACGGTGACCAATAGGTGGACAAAATAAAATAGTACCATCAGATTGACTGACCGTTAATAAAGTGATTTCAGAATCGAAAGGAATAAACGCTTCAACAATTACTTCATTTGAATCTCCTCGACTACCTTCAATTGCGTAGTTCCAAGAGTTTTCAATTTCACTTTCAGTTCTAATAATTGATTGTCCTTTGCCAGAAGAAGACATTAAAGGTTTAATGACGCATGGTAATCCAATTTTTTTAACTGCATTTATAAAATCTGATTTATTAGTAGCATACAAGTAAGCAGCAGTTTTTAAACCTAACTTTTCTGAAGCTAAGTTGCGAATTGCTTTTCGATCCATTGTATAATTTACTGCTTTAGCAGAAGGAACAACACGAATTCCTGCCTTTTCAAATTCATATAATTTTTCTATTCGAATGGCTTCAATTTCTGGAACTATAAAATCAGGTTGATGTAGATCAACAACTCTTTGTAGTTCTTCGGCATCCAACATATTGATTACCTCAAATGCATCAGCTACTTGCATGGCAGGTGCTCCTTGATAATTATCTACAGCCACAACGCTATGTCCATAACGCTTTGCACTAATGACAAACTCTTTGCCTAATTCTCCTGAACCGAGTAATAAGAATGTTTTCATAATCGGTAAAAATAACTATCTTAACTTTGATTTTTTACAAAATAAATAAAATGAAAACTCTTGTACTAGGCGCATCTTCCAATCCTGATAGGTATTCTTATTTAGCAGTAAATCGATTAATCGACCACGGACACGAAGTGGTGCCGATGGGCATTAAGAAAGGCTCAGTTAGAGGCATTCAAATTAAAAATTCAAAAGTCGATTTAAAGGATATTGATACCGTAACGCTTTACTTGTCTCCAAAAAATCAACTAGAATACTACGATTATTTACTTAAAATTAACCCTAGAAGAGTCATCTTTAATCCTGGGACAATTAACCCTGAACTTATGAAAAAGCTAGAAAATGGAGGGATTGAGGTAGTAGATGCTTGTACCTTGGTAATGCTATCAGCTAATACTTTTTAGTTTAAATGAAACTTATGGTTTAAGTTTTTCTCTTGCTCGTAAATCTTTAAGAAAAAGCGAATTTCGTTGATTAAAAAACGATTCATGTGAATGCAATCTTGGCATTTAATGAATTCGTTTTTTTTCTCTTGAGACAGCTCCAAACGATTGGCTATTTGAAATAGGCTGAGTGCATTGCTCGGGTTATGTCTTTTCCCAACAGTAGTTAAATACTTTTTAAACTCCACCAATAATTCGTCGGTTACTCGTTGATTCTCATGAGTTATTACTTCCGCATCAACACCTGAATACAATTTACCTGGAAACAAATCATGGAAAGTAGTCACTTTTATAACAGATAAGCCTCTTACAATCAAATCGACAGTATCGTCAGGAAATTCATTTATTACTTTATCAATGAATACCAATGTCCCATGAGAAGACCTATTTGATTTATCTTGATAGACGATAGCAAATTCTTGACCTGCTTTTACATCTTTGTACAATTGCCGGTAACGTGGTTCAAATAAATGCAATGCAACAGACTCATCGGGTAATACTACAATATTTAAAGGAAAAACTGGATACATAAATAAGTCTTTATACAATAGGTAACCTATCTGTTAGAAAAATGTTCTTTTAAAGCAATCTTATGATTTATTATGGATAATAATCTCATATCGCTGCTTATTTTTGCAAAATAATGGAATCACAGGTAAACACCACCAAACGCAAAAGTTATAGGATTAATTCCTATCACCAATTCTATAAAAGAAAGGGCGTTTATAAGTTTTTTTATCAAAATAGTCTAAAAGTTTTATTTTTCCTTGGCTTAGTTGTAGCTGGTTTATTCATATTAAAGCTTTTAGTTCCCGATTTTGATCAGCGTTTAGAAACAATTCTTGCTAGTTTTAATCCTGTTTTAGCAATCATAGTCTTTTTCTTGTCTGAATCCCTTTTGGGTTTGATTCCTCCTGACTTTTTTATCATTTGGTCTCAAAATTTCGAGTATCCTTATTTGATGGTTGCTTTTTTATCTATTCTCTCTTATGCAGGTGGAATAGTGTCTTATTTTATAGGAAAATTCATTGGATCGCTTCCTAAAGTTGAAGCATGGATTGTTAAAAAATTTGTTAGACATTTAGATTTAATTCGGAAGTGGGGAGGTGTATTAATTGTTTTTGGAGCAATTTTTCCATTACCATTTTCAATTGTTTGTATGATGGCAGGGATAATACGATTTCCTTTTTCAACCTTTCTATTGTTAGGTTTATTTCGTTTTCTTCGTTTTTTTGGATATGCACTTGTTCTTTTTAGCGTAGTCTAATTGTTTTCTCCAATAATTTACTATATTTAGGTATTATTTAATGCCTATGAATCCTTCATTAAAATCGCTTCTCAATCAAGTCTTTAATCGGTTACAGTTTTTCTATCCTATCTATAAAGATAACATGATTAAGGTATATGCTTTGAAAGAGAAGTCGAAAGCTTATATGAATGAGTTGGCTGACATTGATGAAGGACTGAATAATATTGTTATAAAAAATAAAGAGAAAAGTCTAAGCAATCTTTTTCATGCCATTAGAGATTATAATTCTCATATAGATTCAGAGATCGAATCATTTAGTAAACACTTTAATCAGTTAGAAGAATGTTTAATTCAATTATTTGCAATAGCTCAGCAAGAGCACAAACAGTCGGTTGAATTTGTGAAGCTAAAAAGACAACTAAACTTGTTAGAAATTTTACTTGAAAAATACCGTACAGGAATTCATAATTTGCAGTTAACAAACAATATTTTGCTTAATTTTTCTGAGGAATTAAAGAAGGAAACTGAAAGTTTCAGATGTAACCTTATTCAAGTTTCAAGTTTGCTTTTAGATGCTGAAGAATCTATGATTCATATCATTAAAGAGTTTGAACCAACAAAATAACTTTACCAATTTTCATTGTACTGTTTCTCGATAATAAAAAAGACGAAGTGGTCCTCTGTTTTGAGCTATTAAATAGGCTGTTTTGTTTCCAACTCTGATTTTCCTGATTTTCTTTACTTCATTTTCACCAAAATAACTTGTTTTAGATGGATGTAGCAATTTAAAATTCTCGTCTCCAGTTCCAAATAGTATATTTCCATAACCTGCATCATTTCGAGATGTCTCTACTTCAGAGCCGTATAAATTTCCAGCCATCATTAAGTCCGGAATCCCATCTTTATTGAAATCATTTACGAGAATATCGTTGATAGAAGATAGTTGTATGCTGTGGTGCATAGGAATTGACTCAAAAATTCCATTGTTGTTTTTAAATAAGGTAGTTGCAAATGTGTAGGCATTTAACTCCAACCCACTTTCAATTTTTTCTTCACCCAAAATATCATAAACGTTTGAAGATGCAAAACTTTCATAATCTGGAAATTTATCTTTAATAAAGGGCATTTGGTCGGAAGAACACTCTCTACCTCTTACTGGAAAGTATTCTTCGTTTTCTTCATAGCTTAGCACTATGTCCACTGTTTGATTTCCGTCGAAGTCATTTCCAAAAACCTTAAAAGGCCTTTCTTTTGAAGCTTGGTATTTATAGTTTAAGCCTAAGTTTCCAGCTACTAGATCCATTTGTCCGTCTTGGTTGTAATCAATTTTCTTTAAGCTATACCACCAACCATTAGTTTTATCAAGCCCTATTGATGCTGGGTCTTCCAATTTAAATTTCCCATTTTCTGATTTAAAAACACTAATTGGCATCCATTCTCCAGCTAGAACTAAATCAGTAGAGCCATCATTGTTATAATCAAACCATTCAGCAGAAGTAACCATTCCGATTCTTTTAACTTCAGGAATAATTTGATCAGTTACATCAGTAAATTTCCCATTGTCGTTTCGCAATAAATAACTCATGGGAGCATAAGGGTATTTTTTTGCAATAACTCTTCCTCCAACAAATATGTCAAGGTCGCCATCTCCATCATAATCGAATGCTCTTACACAACCTGAATTTGTTTTAATATTAGGAAGTAATTCTTGGGTATAAGTAAATTTTCCTTTTCCATCATTCAAATAGATTCGATCATATAAATTCGATAAATGATCATCAAATTCATATCCACCACTTGCTATATAAATATCTAAATCCCCATCATTATCAACATCAAAAAAGAATGCATCGACGTCTTCAAATTGCTTGTGTTCATCTGGAAAACCTGTAACAGCTTTATTGAATTGTCCATTTTTATCTTGAAGGTAAATGGATGTAGCAGTGAGGTGCGCTCCTCCAATTAGAAAATCGTCCAATCCATCGCCATTCAAGTCACCTACAGCCAATGCAGGACCTAGGTTTGAAAGCGTATGCGGTAATAAAACCTGATCTTTAAAATCGTCGTATTCATTTTCGCTGTGCAAGTAGTTGATATTGTGATCTTTCGTAATTTCTTGAAAAACTGCTTGTTCTTCATTATTTGAGAAAGTGTGCTTAGAATCAGCTGAAGCATAGTTTACCTTTAAAACTTGATTTACTATTGGATTGATGATGCTATTTCTTTTACCATCAGGCCAAATTATCTCCAAAGAATCAACTTTATTCATTTGTCCAAATCCAAAAGTAGCCATTGAAGGAACTGCTGACTGAAAACCTCTTGTGGTGTAAATTTCTTGAGTTTGAGTTTGATTATTCGCATGAACTTTAACCAGTGCGCCAATTCCATTTGGGTTTTTCTCAGTACCCTTAAGTTTTACTTGAAGGTAAGAATTTTCAGTAGTTGAATTGTTTCTATTCTCAAATAGAAATGCTTTTTCATCAATATTATTCATAACTAAATCTAAGTCTCCATCATTATCTAAATCGGCATATACAGCACCATTACTAAAACTTGGAATTGAAATTCCCCATTCTTTTGACTTGTCTTCGAATTGAAAAGTTCCTTTGTTTTGGAATATATAGTTAGGTACTGCAACTGATGGTATAGCTGCTAATTGTTTTTCCAATAGTTGCTTCGGACTCAGACCCCGATTTTCGGGTTTCTCTTCAGCAAATAATACATGCTTTTTAACATAATCGTTATTTCGCACATCTTTTCTTAATCCATTGGTGATTAAGATGTCTTTTTGCCCATCTAAATCGAAGTCAGCCATAAGCGCAGACCAACTCCAATCTGTGTTTGATATTCCTGCCATTTGTCCAACTTCTGAAAAAAGCTCATTTCCTTGATTTAACTGTAATGTATTGAACATGTATTGAAAGTGAAATCCAAATTTTACACTTTCCCAAAAACGCTCAGGATTCATCCCCGACATATTGGTTTTTTGACGAAAGTTATCTTTTGCCACCATGTCGACAACTAAAATATCTTGCATTCCATCGTTGTTAAAATCTGCTATATCGGTTCCCATTCCATAGGTTGAAATGTGTTTAGTAGATCGATGGATGGCTTCAGTAAAAATTCCATTCTGCTTGTTATAATACAGGTAATCGTTTTCTAAAAAGTCGTTTGTTACATAGATATCAGGCCATCCGTCGTTGTTCAAATCTCCAATTGCTACACCCAACCCAAAACCATAAGGATTTGATCTAATTCCTGATAAGGCAGAGACATCTTTAAAATTTCCATCATCATTTCTATAAAGTTTATCACCGACATAGGGATCACGACCACTTTGCCTTTGTTCTCGGTTGTAGTTAGTAATGTCTTTAATTTCATGATTCAACAAAAAGAGGTCTAAATCCCCATCTTTATCATAATCAAAAAAAGCAGCTTGGGTAGAATAGGCGGGGTCATCAATTCCATATTCTGCAGCTTTCTCAACAAAACCTTTTCCACTTTGATTAATGTACAACAAATTTCTTCTCAAATCGGGATGAACATCTCCTGAACGGCAAACATAAATGTCGAGCCAACCATCATGATTGATGTCCACCATGGTAACTCCGGTAGACCACAAGCCATCTTTTAATTCGGGAATTAGATGAGAAACATCTTCAAACTTTAAATCACCTTTATTAAGGTATAATTTATTTGGAGATTGATTAGCGGTAAAGAAAATATCGAGTAAACCATCATTGTTTACATCTCCAACAGCAACTCCACCACCATTGTAAAAATAGTGGTAATTGATGATGTTCATCTTTTCATTTTCAACTAACTTATTTGAAAAATTAATGTTACTGTGATCGGAAGAAACTAACTTAAAGAGAGAGTTTTCATCTTCAATATCAGTTTTTGTGTTGCTCGTCTTTTCGTTTGAATCATTTCCTCCAAAGCATGAAAGTAGTGTAATGTTAATTAGTAAAGCGCCAAAAAAACTTCTTGCTATTTTTTTCATAAGTACTCAAAATCGATTGAATCAAAAATAGCAAAAGCGATTGATTATGCAAAGATAGATTCAAGAGTACTTAAAGGCGAGTTGCAAAAATCTCAATACTAAAAGGTTTTTTATCACTTATATGATTTAAAAAAGGTTTTAGAATGATTTCATTTTGAATAAAATAGCTAAATCCTTGCTTTTCTAGAATTTGAATTATAGAAGAAAATTTTTCAGTTGATGTATTTGAAAAATGCACTTCAATAAAGAGGTTCTTTATTTTTTGAAGCTCCTCTTCACAGTCTTGTAATACTGCATATTCAGCACCTTCAATGTCAATTTTTAGAAAATCAATTACCCGATTTTCATCTTGCAACATTCTTTTAAATCGAATGGAAGGGAGTTTTATTCCTTTAGTTTCAGAACTTAATATTGCTCCACCTTGTCCGCCTTCTTGATGAAAATTTACTCCATGATCATCAATCCAAACTGCTTTATCAATGAGTGTAACTCCCTTTATTAGATTTGATTGCAAATTTTTACCTAAAACTTCGATAAAAGTTGGATCAGCTTCAAATGCAACAATTGTTGATTCAGGAAAGTGTTTTTTCCAATAAAGAATTCCCATTCCAATGTTGGCTCCACAATCGTAGATTAAAGGCGCAATTTGATCACTCGAAAAAGCATAGGCTTCATGATAAAAAATGTTTTTATATTGATCTAAAAAACTAGGTACATCGGGAACGGAGATGTGATAGTTCTCAAAACGGATTGATTTTGATTGGTATTTTTTTAGCTTGTAATACTTCGCTTTAAGATGAATTAAACGACGCGATTTTGAATCAGTAAAATAAAGATAAAATGGTTTAAAAAAGAACTTGAACAGCTTAATCATGCTGAGGAATCGTTGTTAGAAATTGTTTAACCTTTCCATAGACAGCTAAAATTACTGCTGCAAGCAATAATTTTATAAATGCACCGGGGATAAATGGCTTAACTCCTTTTGATAAAGCCTCCTCTAATGGAATAAAACGCAATAAAAAAATCGCTCCAAAAAACAAAATAAGAACTGAACCAATTAAAAACTCCAAGAGGTAATTTTTAAACTGGGCTGAATTTTTCTCAGCCATTAATCCAATTACGAAAGCAGCAAAAATAAATCCTACAAAGTAACCAGTACTTTTACCAACCACAACTTCCCATCCTGATGAAAAACCTGAGAAAACAGGTAGTCCTATAATTCCAAGAAGGAGGTAAAGTAGAACACTTAAAACGCTGTACTTCCAAGGTAATAAACGCGCAATTAGAAAGAGTACTAAACTTTGTGCGGTAATTGGAGCAACAGAAATAGCTTCAGATAAAGTAATGGATAACTGAGCAGCTGCAGCAAGAGCAGCGATAGCGACTAATGTTTTTAAAAAGTTAATCATGCAATTTATCACATTTATCAACCAATTTCAAGGTCAATTCAGGTTCTTCAATTGAATAGTTGCTTTCACCATCACTGTTAAGATTGAATTTATCATTTTCAATAATGTGTATTGGTCTAAACCAATTATTCCAAAAGCCTTTTTTCAAACAGGTATTAACCTCTGCGCGTTCTTCTAAAATACCCTCATTATAGAAAAACAATTGAGCATCAACTTCAACTGCTGATTTTGTTTTATTGATAAATTTTATTTGAGCATAGGCCTTACCTTCCTTTGACTTCTTCCATTTATAGCGCATCAAAACATATAAGTCTTGATTATCTTGAGCATTGGACTTGTATTCATACCCCTTTTTCTTTTTAACAGGATTGTCTTGAGCAGCTGTAATTGCAATTGCGCCTAGCACAATTAGCATCGATAAGAATAATTTTTTCATGCTACGAAGTTAATAATTGCATAGCATACTAGCATGAATAATTTAAAATCAACTAACGCTTAGTTTCATCTTTAAGCCCATTCTTTTAGCCATTGGGGCAATTAAATTGTTGATTTATTATAGCTTTGGAAATATTTGATGCCTGATTATTTTAATTTTATAAACCTTAACCAAATCAATATTTCACTAATTTGGTCGAGCGATAAAAACTCATTATCGCAAGATTCCTTAAGGAATCAATTGATGGTTCAAGAATATGAAAATTTGATTCAAGCGCTTTTAGAAAAGGGTTTTGGATCCGTAGATAATTGGTTTTCGACTCTGGAAATTGAAGGTCTTCGAAAAGAGTTGTTGCTGCGTTATGAAAACGATGCTTTTCGCCTTGCCGGAATTGGCAATAAGTTAAATCTTCAAAAAGAAAAGACAATACGCAACGATAAAATACATTGGTTAAAACAGGATACAGAAAATCCATTTGAAGTTCAATTCTTTAAGCGCATAGAAGCTTTTTCTGATTACCTAAATCGCACTTGCTTTGCAGGTATTAGCACCTTTGAGTTTCATTATGCTGTTTACGAGCCGGGTTCTTTTTACAAAAGACATTCAGATCAATTCAACAACGATGATTGTCGTCGATTTTCGTTTGTTCTCTATTTAAATGAATCTTGGGAAAGTGATGATGGGGGAGAGCTAGTAATTTATACAGATCAATCAAATTACATTCTACCTTCAGCAGGAAAGGTTGTTTTTTTCTCTAGCGAATTAGAACATGAAGTGAAAGTCAGTAATGCACAACGATTGAGTTTAACTGGTTGGTTGAGGACTAATAAGGTGTTTTAGCCCATCGAATGACTACTTTTTTGTTGCCCCACTTTTTAGCTTTTGCTATATCTTCACCCATGTAAATGTCGATTTTTTTCTGCCATCGATGATGCATTTTGTCTTTGACTAAAAAGGTATCTTGAAAACCTTCAATAAGTACTTTGGTATTGTGTATTAATCCTGAATCAATTAAATCTCGAGAAACCGCGATTGCTTTCATTCCTGATTTTAATGTATCTCCCCATGCAGCAATGTTTGGATTAATTGCCTTGGTTTGCCATGCAACTGAGTTGTATGCAGAGGCGCTTACTTTTAATTGATGATAATCTATCTTAGAGCGTTCTTTACTTGAATTTAAAAGTAAGGGTATAAGAATAAAATAAACTTTATACATTCATGTATTTTTAAAGCATACTGCTTACACAAATGAAAGATAAGCATTTTATGTAAAATCTTAAACAGGTTTTTATATTAAAAATTATAATTTGATTGTTAAATTTGTGAGTACAATAAGTTAATAAACTAGTTTTATCAATAGTAATAGTAAAGACGAATCATATGATTTATTTTAAAAATAGTGCAGCTAGATTATTTTACGCCATTTTTTTTGTATTAATTCTAGTTGCATGCGGAAATGATGACGACGAAGAACTGCCTACATTTCCCCCAACTAACCGAGGTGACATTCAAGCTAACCGATTAAAAATAACATTTATTCTTAGTCAAGATACTACTCAAAAAGCGACTTATGAATTTTATGACCCTGATGGAATAGGCGGAAATGCCCCTATTGTGATAGACACAATAAAATTATTAAAACCACTTGGTGCAACAAGACAGTATAAATCAAGTATAGTAATTTACAATGATTCTACTTCTTTAAATGAAGCTATTAAAGAAAAAGACAATCGATACATTATTTGTTATAGAGGCATGAATACTTCAAACTTGCGTTTTGGTGATCCAAATCTTGATAGAGATGGTCAACCTTTAGGAATAGAAGCCACATGGAGCACTATTGATGTGCAAGGTTCATCCGATTCAGGAAATATAAGGATAACAATGAATTTTCAACCTGCAACTAAAGATGGTACATGCGATCCTGGATCGCGTATTTTAGAAGCAATTATGCCTTATGTAGTTATTTAAATATTAATCATACAATGAAATCATACAAAAGTATTTTATCGATTTTTACTGCAATCTCCTTTATTATTGCAATTTCTAGTTTCACTGCTTGTGGTAATAAGAAGAAAGGCTACTCGAAAGTCAAGTCAGGTTCAGGAATGGGTAATAAGAAAGATAAAAACAAACACGTTTGGGGTAAGTAGTTAAAGTAACCCAAAAGAATACTTTTCGTAGACTCACTCTATGAAAACATTTAGATTTATTTTATACTTATTCTTATCAGCTATACTAATTTCATCTTGTGGGAGTTCTAAGAAAGGAATGAAAGTAAAGTCTTCCAACGACATGTACAAATCAAGCCAAAGGCGCTAAATTTCTTAGTGAATAATTAGTTTTTCGTTACTGATAATAGTATTGCTGTTTAATTCTGTTATTCTAATAAAGTAAATTCCTGAACTTATTGATTGAGGTATTACCAAAGAGTTTGAATAACTAGAAAATACTATCCGACCCGATAAATCAAATAAAACGATTTTTTGGTTGTCGAGAGGAGCGTTTGTTTCAATTTGAAGTAATTGACCTTTTTTTATTGGGTTTGGAAATACTTTAAATTGAAAATTAGTAGATGTTACTTCATTCAAGGAGGTTAGTGAATCATGAACACAAAATGTCACATTCTTTTCTTCAGTAGTAAAACTATTTTCAAACAATAAAGTATCTCCAAAAACATTAGTAACTAAAGCAAAGCCATTTCCAAATGCAGGTACATTAAAACCATCAGAACCTTTATCAATTAATCTTAAGGTAAAACAGCTATCGAATACACAAATGGCATGTTGGTTAATTTGACCGCCTGTTTGAGTTACATAAGGACCTCCTTCTGCTACCTTAGAACCATTTGGTGAAAATACCATCCAAGAAGTCTCACTTCCAAAATCATCCGTTTTAATGATTAAATTTAAATTTACAGCATTTGAATTACTTTCAAATGTGAGGCTATTAAAATTATCACTTGTATCTTGGTCAATGGTACTTGAATTATAAAAAACACGTGCATCAATTTTATTAAGCCCATTTGATAATTGAAGCATCGGTAAATCAATTCTGAGTAATTGTTGTCTAGCAATAGGGCTATTCGAAACAATACTTTGAACTGCTTGATTATTGAGTTGATAGTCTAATCTTATTGAAGTTGCTGTGTTAGCTCCTCTGTTTCTTATTATTACAAAAGGTTGAGCACTATCACCACACATAAAATTAGGGACACCTCCAATATAGAGCAATTGTAAATCATTTTGAAAGTTGGCAGGATTAGGATCGAAGCCATTTACCGTTAAAAATTGTGTATTATCGGGGTCAAGCCATGGTTTAAGCCTTCTAAAGTTTGATGTATCGCTATTCCAAGAGTGTGAAAATTTTCCATAATAGTCTTCATATTGATTACTACATAGTGCATCACCTCCAAACAATTGACCTACAATGCGCAAATTATAATCAAATAGTGCTGAGCCTGAAGAGCCTTGTTCCGTAGTTCCCTTTTCCCAATTTCTAACCATCCAATATTTATCGCCTGTTGGATCATAATAACCACTTGAGGTTAGAGGGTCATTGTTAAATGATACTTTCTTTACATCGCCATTTGGATGATGAATAGCTACTGATTTAGGTGCAGCTTGATTTACTGCTGACCAACCGGCATAAAAAACATTGTAGGATGGAGGCGGCTTTGAAGATAGTTCAAATAAGTGAAAATCTGATCCAAAATTTACTGCAATTGCTCTGTTAGAAGCACCACTAATCGAATTGCTA
>TARA_R110002050_G_scaffold74110_2_pt1 | contig 17506 bp, 13 predicted proteins | sample TARA_R110002050 | Tara Oceans TARA_R110002050 (sample SAMEA4396988) | marine metagenome | biome: Polar Biome; feature: [DCM] deep chlorophyll maximum layer (ENVO:01000326); material: water (ENVO:00002006), including particulate matter (ENVO:01000060) such as... | depth 25 m
GGAACAGGCTCGAGATGTTTTATTAGGAATTGAATCACATGCTTTGGACAACTCCGTTCTTATAAAAGCCGATCTCAACAAAAAGATTACCGTCAAAAGTATCATTCCAAAAAAAATGGAAACCTTTCCATGGCGTGGTCATTTGGGGCTTCATTTGCTAGAAGATGTTATCCCCATAATCAATTCTAGTAAAACCACTCTACTGTTCACTAATACGCGGAGCCAATGTGAAATTTGGTTTCAGAAAATATTGGAAAAACACCCTGAATATGCCGGTGAAATGGCAATGCACCATGGTAGCATAAATAAAGAAACCAGGGTTTGGGTAGAAAATGCTATTAGAAATGAAAGTTTAAAAGCAGTAGTGTGCACCTCAAGTTTAGATCTGGGGGTCGATTTTGCCCCAGTAGAAACTGTTATACAAATTGGGGGACCAAAAGGGGTTGCCCGTTTTCTACAACGTGCAGGTCGCAGTGGCCACAGTCCAGGAAAGGAAAGTGTTATTTATTTTTTACCCACACATGCCATAGAATTGATAGAAGCGTCTGCATTACAAAAAGCGGTAAAACAGAACACGGTTGAAGATCGCATGCCCTACCTCAACAGTTACGATGTGCTTTTGCAATATTTGACCACCTTGGCAATTTCAGACGGATTCTACCCAAAGGAAATCTATAAAGAGGTTAAAAAGACTTTCTGCTACCAAGCCCTTACTGAAGATAAATGGCAATGGTTGCTGAACTTTTTGGTCATGGGGAGCCAAAGTCTGCAGAGCTATGATGAATACAAAAAAGTAGAAATAGAAGATGATGGTAAATTCAAAGTGAATAATCGTGGTGTGTCAATGAGGCACCGATTTCAGATCGGCACCATTGTGGGTGATGTCAATTTAGCTGTGAAATATCAGAAAGGGGGCTACATTGGTTCTATTGAAGAATTCTTTATATCTAAATTGAATAAAGGTGATGTGTTCACTTTTGCAGGCAGAAACTTAGAATTCATCCGCATTAAGGAAATGACAGTACAAGTACGGAACTCCAATAAAAAAACCAATAAAATTTCTAGTTGGATGGGTAGTCGCCTAACCCTATCGGCACAGATGTCAGAATTACTGAGAAATGAGCTGTATAGCTCCGGCGAAACTCTAAAAAATCAATCTGCAGAAATAAGAGCATTGGCACCGCTTTTTGAGCGGCAACGAAGAGACAGTATAGTACCGAAACCGTCAGAGTTTTTAATCGAAACTTTTAAGACCCGTGATGGCTATCATCACCTATTTTATCCTTTTGAAGGTAGATTTGTCCACGAGGCTATGGGCAGTTTATTGGGTTATCGCATTAGCTTGCTTTCGCCGATCACTTTCTCACTAGCATTCAATGATTATGGTTTTGAACTGTTATCTGACCAACCAATAGATATTCAACAAGTTCTGGATAATGATTTGTTTACCACAGATTTCATGTCAGATGATTTGCAAAAAAGTCTAAATGCAACAGAAATGGCACGCAGAAGGTTTAGAGATGTTGCTATCATCAGCGGCATGGTTTTTACCGGCTACCCAAAGAAAGGCATTAAAATGAAGCATTTACAAAGCAGTTCTCAATTACTGTTCGATGTATTTAGAGATTATGAACCAGATAATTTATTGTTTCAACAAGCCTTTACCGAAACTTTTGAACATCAATTGGAAGAAGGTCGTTTACGATTATCTTTAGAACGTATTGCTACACAAGATATCGTTTGGAAAGAGTGTGCAAAGCCTACACCTTTTTCATTTCCGTTAATAACGGACCGTATGAGTCGCGAAAAATTATCAAGTGAAAAATTGGCTGACCGTATTAAAAAAATGGCGGCTTTATTGATGAAGAAATAGGTAATTTTGCATTCATGACCCATTTGATTTCTCTTCATGAACAATCGTTTGAAATGCACTTCTCTGGCGCATTATTCTGGAAAGGGCAATCAATGCTGTTAATCAGTGATGTTCATTTGGGCAAGGTTTCACATTTTAGAAAATATGGCGCTGCCGTACCACAACAAGCGGTACAGCAAAATTTTGATGCTTTGACCTCGGTAGTGGAACACTTTGAACCCAAAACAGTTCTTTTTTTAGGCGATCTATTCCATTCTACCCTAAATATAGAATGGACTTTGTTTGAAGATTGGGTACAATCAACCAATGCAGAAATTATTTTGGTAAGCGGTAACCATGATATTATCTCTCCGCTTAAATATGAGGGATTGCATATAACAGTAATACCTGAGCTTATTTTAGAGTCTTTTCTATTAACGCATCACCCAGAAGAACGGGATGGTCTATTTAATTTTTCGGGACATATACACCCAGCAATTCGCTTAAGAGGTTTGGGAAGACAATCTGTAAGACTACCATGCTTTTATAAAAAGGACCATCAAATGATACTACCGGCATTTGGGGAATTTACGGGCACTTATACACTAGAACCGTGCGATAATTGTGAAATTTTCGCCCTTTTAGGTGACGAAGTACTGCAAATACCTATAATAGAAGTGAAAAAGAAACGTTACCACCGAAAATAGTTCGTTTAATGTGATAAAGAACATAACTTTATAAGATAACCCGAATAGCTTTACTGTGATGAAAAAGATACTATCCGTTCTTAATTTGGCATCTGTTATTTTAGTCATTGCCGTAAACTATATTTCTCAGATAATGCAGTTTAACGGCACAACAATTGGCGAAATTAGCTCAAGGTATGTCAACCTGTTTACGCCCGCTAGCTATGCCTTTGCCATTTGGGGAATCATATTTCTAGCATTATTGGCCTATGGCATTTTTCAGGTTCGAAGAGCTTTTTTCAGTAAAAAAGAAAGCATATTCATTGAACAAACAGGATACTGGTTCATTCTTGCCAATATTTTAAATTGTTGTTGGGTATTTGCCTTCGTTTATGACTACACAGGCCTTTCGGTACTTATCATGTTCGGTATTCTCATCTCACTTATAAAAATAATATTGAACACGAACATGGAGCGCTGGGATGCTCCCATTACTACCATTGCATTTGTTTGGTGGCCAATTTGCCTTTATAGTGGATGGATTTCTGTCGCCACCATCGCTAATATTTCAGCATATTTAAGCAAACTTAACTGGAATGGCGGTTTATTTTCTGAACAGGCCTGGACAATTAGTATGATTGTGGTGGCTATAACCCTTAATTTATTAATGATTTGGAAAAGGAATATGCGCGAATTCGCTTTAGTTGGCATATGGGCTTTATTCGCTATATATATTAGACATGAAGGCTATTATAATTCTATCGCAAACACAGCTTTGATTGGAAGTATCATTCTTTTTATAGCTATTACCGTACATGCATTTAAAAACAGGAGAACAAATCCGATTAAAAAATTCCAAGAACGTTTTAATAGTCTCCCCTAAACAATTGTTTGTATTATAATCGTTTTTATATCATTTAAAATTCATACCCAAACCTCAAAATAGTATACTAAAAATTACGCCCAAATCGTTCCTTAGGTATTCTTATATTTGCACAAATTTTAAATTGTTGAGTCATTCCTCTATCCAACAACAGTACAATCAGTCTCCCCAACTAGGGAAACTGCAGAAAACTATTGCCGATTCTGAAAATTCGGGAATAAAAAACATTCAATTAAAAGGGCTTGTAGGTTCATCTCTATCCTTTGTTTTAGCAAATGTTTTTAAAGATTCAGAACGTCCTTTTCTAGCCATATTCAATGACAAGGAAGAAGCCGCTTATTACTTAAATGATTTAGAGCGCCTTATTGGCGAAGATGATGTTCTTTTTTACCCAGGTAGTTATAGGAGACCCTATCAAATTGAAGAAACCGATAATGCCAATGTTCTTTTACGTGCCGAGGTATTAAATAGAATAAATTCTAGAAAAAAACCGGCGGTTATTGTTACGTACCCCGATGCGCTTTTTGAAAAAGTGGTAACGCGTAAAGAGCTTGATAAGAACACCTTAAAAATGAAATTAGGAGATACGCTCTCCTTAGATTTTTTAAATGAAATCTTATTCGAATATAAATTTAAGCGGGTCGATTTTGTAACCGAACCCGGCGAATTTTCGGTACGGGGCGGTATTGTTGACGTGTATTCGTTTTCTCACGATGAACCATATCGTATTGAGTTTTTTGGTGATGAAATAGATAGTATTCGAACCTTCGATGTTGAAACACAACTTTCTAAAGAAAAGGTAAAGTCAATAACTATTGTGCCGAATATGGCCAACAAATTTTTAACGGAGAAAAGGCAGAGCTTTTTAACCTATGTTGCATCAAAAACATTGGTTTTTGCAAAAAATACTGACTTGCTATATGACCGTTTAGATGATTTCTTTGAAAAGGCAAAAGAAGCTTTCACCAAACTCTCGAGAGATATTAAACATGCAGAGCCAGAAGAATTGTTTATGGGTGGTACAGAATTTAGAAAGCACCTTTCAGATTTCACCCTTTTAACCCAAAATTCTAAACGCAACTCTGAATCTCTGATAGAATTTCATATTAAACCTCAACCTTCATTCAACAAGAAGTTCGACTTGCTCATCGAAAATCTTAACGGTTACCGTGAACAAGGGTATACCAATTATATTTTTTGCGCCAGCGAACAGCAGGCAAAACGATTTCATGACATTTTTGAAGAAGTAAACGAGCAGGTCCATTATCACATTATTGTATTTCCATTATTTCAAGGTTTTGTCGATGACGACCAAAAATTAGTTTGCTATACCGACCATCAAATTTTTGAACGATATCATAAGTTTCATGTAAAAAACAGTTATGCAAAAAAGCAAGCCATTACATTAAAAGAACTGAACAAACTTGAAATAGGTGATTATGTTACTCACATTGACCATGGTATAGGTAAGTTCGGTGGACTTCAAAAAATAGATGTAGAAGGCAAAAAACAAGAAGCCATAAAACTGATGTATGGCGAGCGTGATATTTTATATGTAAGCATACATTCATTACATAAAATTTCGAAATTCAATGGTAAGGATGGTACACCACCAAAGATTTACAAATTAGGCTCTGGTGCTTGGAAGAAAATTAAGGACAAGACGAAGAGTCGAGTCAAGAAAATTGCCTTTAACCTTATAAAGGTTTATGCAAAACGAAGACTGGAAAAAGGATTTCAATACAACCCGGATAGTTACCTACAGAACGAACTAGAAGCCTCTTTTATTTATGAAGATACACCAGACCAAAGTACGGCTACCGAAGATGTAAAACGGGACATGGAAAGTGAGCGACCTATGGATCGTTTAATATGTGGAGATGTAGGATTTGGAAAAACCGAAGTTGCCATTCGAGCCGCTTTTAAAGCCGTTGATAACGGCAAGCAGGTAGCGGTTTTAGTACCGACCACAATTTTAGCATTTCAACATCACCGTACTTTTACGGAACGTTTAAAAGACATGCCAGTAACGGTAGATTACTTGAACAGATTTCGTACGGCAAAAGAGAAAAAAGATACTATAGAAAGACTAGCTGCCGGTAAGGTCGATATCATTATTGGTACACATCAGTTGGTGAACAAGAATGTAAAATTCAAGGATCTTGGTCTATTGATAGTTGATGAAGAACAAAAATTCGGTGTTGCCGTAAAGGATAAACTTAAATCCATCAAGGAGAATGTTGATGTACTCACCTTAACCGCAACACCAATTCCTCGTACACTTCAGTTTAGCTTAATGGCTGCTCGTGACCTTTCTACCATTACGACTGCCCCACCGAATAGATATCCTATTGAAAGTCAAGTTGTGCGGTTCAATGAAGAAATAATTCGAGATGCCATTAGTTATGAAATTGAACGAGGCGGGCAAATTTTCTTTATCCATAATCGCATTGAAAATATCAAGGAAGTAGCTGGTATGATTCAGCGTTTGGTACCCGATGCAAAAGTAGCTGTTGGTCACGGGCAAATGGAAGGAAAGAAATTAGAAGCCCTTATGCTAGGTTTTATGAATAGCGAATTCGATGTTCTAGTTTCTACGACCATTGTAGAAAGTGGTTTAGACGTTACCAATGCAAATACCATATTCATCAACAATGCCAATAATTTTGGTTTAAGCGACCTACATCAAATGAGAGGTCGTGTTGGCCGTGGCAATAAAAAAGCATTTTGTTATTTCATAACTCCGCCTTACGAAGTAATGACAAACGATGCCCGTAAACGAATTGAAGCTCTAGAGCAATTTACCGAATTAGGAAGTGGTTTTAATATTGCTATGAAAGATTTGGAAATAAGGGGTGCAGGAGATTTATTAGGAGGTGAACAAAGTGGTTTCATCAACGAAATAGGTTTTGAAACCTATCAAAAAATATTAGCAGAAGCTATTGACGAACTGAAAGAAAATGAGTTTAAAGACTTGTATGACGAGGTTGAAGGTCCGCATGAGAAAATTTTTGTCAAGGAAACGCAAATCGATTCAGATTTTGAATTACTCTTCCCAGACGATTATATTAACAATATAACTGAAAGACTTACCTTATACACTGATTTAAATCAAGTTAAGGATGAAATTGCTCTTCAAAAATTCGAAGCACAATTAGTAGATCGTTTTGGTGAATTACCAGATCAAGCAGCAGACTTATTAAATTCTGTTCGTATAAAGTGGATCGCAAATAGTATTGGTTTGGAGAAAATAGTCATGAAACAAGGCAAAATGATTGGTTATTTCATTAGCGACCAACAGTCAGCCTTTTATCAGACACCTAACTTTACAAGGGTTTTACAATATGTTCAAGCGCACGCACAGCAGTGTAAAATAAAAGAGAAACAGACCCGAAACGGATTACGTTTATTATTGGTTTTTGAAAACATACGATCCGTAGATAGGGCATACTTGGCGTTGAAGCCATTCGAAATAAAAGAAAAACAAATTGTTTAAAATGAAATTTGATATATCTGAAAAATTGGCAATGGTCAATGTAATAGATTCTGTAATCGTGGCAGATGGTGAAGTTCATAACGGCGAAATCAATGCATTGAGCAAATTGATGGAAATCATTGATTTTGACAGTAATTTTTTAATTCAAGCCCGAACGATTGATACCGAGCAAAGTATTGTGATTCTTAAAGGAATGCCACAAGAAAAAAAAGATAGGCTTGTGAAAATTTTAGAAGATGTTGCGCTATCTGATGGTTTCTTTCATGATAAGGAAAACGATGTTATAAATCATATTTATAAATCTATCGGTATTGCGAAAGTGCATAAGAATTAACAAAAAAATGAGTGGTAATATTGGCCTTAAAGAAGCAATGTCCATCGGCATCGGTGGCATGGTGGGCGGTGGTATCTTTGCTGTTTTAGGATTAGCCGTTTCACTAGCCCATGGTGGCACACCAATCGCTTTTCTTGTTGCAGGTATTCTCGCACTTATCACATCATATAGTTATGTAAAACTTTCTCTGGTTTACCCTGATAGAGGGGGAACTGTAAAATTCATAAATCAAGGTTTAGGAATAAACGTTTTTAGTGGCGGACTTAATAATCTACTTTGGGTCAGTTATATAATAATGCTTGGGCTTTATGCATCTGCTTTTGGGTCTTACGCTCCAAATCTTTATTCTGTTACGAACAACACTGCTTTAGATTCGCACATATATGCTAGCGGAATAATACTATTGGCCACTGGTATAAATTACTATAGTATAAATGTTGTAAGCAAGATCGAGTCTTATGCCGTTTTTATAAAACTTATTATACTTATTGGGTTTATCGGTATAGGAATCTACGGCCTAATTGGTAATCCTAATTTAGAGCAGTTCAACTTCACACATTGGGAAAGTCCGCTAGACCTTTTTACAGGAGGCATGGTTATTTTTGTTGCATATGAGGGTTTTGAACTTATTGCTAATTCTGCTTCAGATATTAAAGACCCTAAAAAAAATATCCCAAGGGCATATTATTGGTCGGTGATATTTGTTATTCTACTCTACATCGTTATAACTATTGTTACCATAGGTTCTTTACCTTTTGAAAAAATCGCCAATGCTCAAGACTATGTATTGGCAGAAGCCGCAAAACCAATGTTAGGCGAAATAGGTTTTACTATAATGACCATAGCTGCATTGATTTCAACATTTTCAGCCATTAACGCATCTCTTTATGGCGGCAGTAGAGTTAGTTATGAAATTGCAGAAGATGATGAATTACCTCACGAATTAACGAGTCAGTTATGGAACCAGCCAGTCGGATTGATGATAACTGCCGTATTTACCTTACTATTGGTAAACATGTTGGATTTAGAAAGTATTTCAACTTCTGGAAGCGTTGGTTTTCTACTTATTTTCGCCGTAGTAAATTTTAGTGCGTATAAATTATCGGCAAAAATAAAAGCAAAAAAAATCATTACTTTAACTGGCTTTGTACTTTGCCTACTTGCTTCTTCAATACTTATCGTTCAACAATATGCTACGAACAGAACAGGCGTCATCGTTTCTTTATCTATAATAATCGCTTGTTTTCTGATGGAGTTGTTTTACAAGAGGAGTCGCAATAACAACTAACTAATCTAATACCTCAATCTTTTCATTTTGCACTTGGCGCTAAAAAGAATTATGTAATTTCAAAAAAATTCTTAACTATTGTATCTTAACGAAAGAAACTAATTTTAAATAATACGTACGTTGAGCGAAGTAAAAATTTCATCTCATGAAATGAGAAGGGTTTTAGAATCTGCATTCCACAAATATTCTTTCTCAAAAGAACAGGCCGAAATATTGGCGAATACACATACCGAAAGTTCATTAGACGGTGTTGATTCACACGGTATTAACAGAGTGCCTATATTTTTAGATTATGTTAATAAAGGTCTGGTAAAAATAGATTCCATCCCAACACTAATAGCATCAATGGGAAGTATTGAAAGATGGGACGGTAACCTTGGCTCAGGTATTTTGAATGCTATCTCCTGTACTGACAGGTCGATTTTATTAGCAAAAGAACATGGCATGGGTATGGTAGCACTACGCAATACAAATCACTGGATGCGTGGTGGAACTTATGGATGGCGAGCATCTGAACAAGGCTGTATTTCAATTATGTTTACCAATACCACACCCAATATGCCAGCTTGGGGAGGCAAAGAAAATAGAATAGGAAATAATCCTTTGGTTATTTCTATACCTAGAAAAGAAGGTCACATAGTTTTAGATATGGCACTCTCGCAATTTTCATTTGGCAAAATGGAGAACCTGCATTTAAAAGGTGAACAATTACCATTTCATGGTGGCTGGGACACTAATGATCAACTAAGTAAAAACCCTAAAGATATTATGGCTTCCGGGCGTGCACTACCTATTGGGTATTGGAAAGGCTCTGCACTGTCTATGGTTTTAGATATGTTGGCTACCTTGTTATCCGCTGGAAATTCTACCTATAAAATTGGTCAAAAAGGTTCTGAAACTGCTGTTTCACAAGTGTTTTTATGTATAGACCCAAGTTTTTTCACAGATAGTGAATTACAGGAAAAACTAGTGAATGAAATCATACAATATACTCATGATGTTCATCCTATGAAAAAGGGAGGTTCTACATTTTATCCTGGTGAACGTACTTTAGCCACTAGGGAAAAAAATAATAAAGAAGGTATGCAAATTAGTGCTAAAATATGGGAGCAAGTTCTCTCATTGGCAAAGTAATCAAATTGCAATCACCTTATAATTTTTAGTACTTTTAGAAAACACTCATTCAACAATCTAAAATGAAAAAACTATCCTTCCTTTTTATACTGTTCTTATTTATATCTGCCTGTAAAGAATCTCCAAAAGAAATGGTGGGTGCAGAGCCAGTAATCATAACTCCTTCGGCGAAGGCAAGAATAGATTCAGTACTTCAAAATTTTGTAGATGCTAAAAATATTGCGGGCTTATCAGCACTTATTTTTGAAGAAGGTCAAGAAGTATATTACAATGCCTTTGGCTATGCAGACCTAAATGCAAAAAAACCAATGGACCGGAATACAATTGTTCAAATTTATTCCATGACCAAACCTATTACGGGTACAGCATTAATGACCCTTTACGAACAAGGTAAGTTTAAGTTGGACGATCCAATCTCAAAATACCTTCCAGAATTTTCAAATATGACTGTTTACACAGGTGTAGATTCAAACGGAAATGTGATGACCGAACCACTTAAAAGAGAAGTGAGTATAAGAGATATTACTAGGCATACCGCAGGTTTTCCTAACAGAGCAGACATTCCCGGACTGAGTGAACTTATGATAAAAGCTGATGCAATGAATCGCGAAAATACCCTAACCCAAATGGGTGAAAAAATGGGAAAAGTTCCATTATGGTTTCAGCCAGGTACACAATGGGAATATGGCCCATGTGTTGATGTACAAGCATTATTGGTAGAACGTATAGCAGGCATACCTTATGGGGAATATGTCAGAAAAAATATTTTAGACCCACTAGAAATGAGTGAAACCAGATATTATATCCCTAGTGAAGATAGAGACCGTTTTGCAAAACTATATATAAGAAAAGGTGAAGGTGAATTAGTTCAAGATTCTATAACCTACAGTAATTATACTGAACATTGGCCACTTACCCGAGGTGGTTCTGGTCTTACCTCAACTTTAGACAATTATATGCGTTTCGCCCAAATGCTAGTTCATGAAGGTAGTTTAGATTCCGTTAAAATTTTAAAACCAGAAACTATTCAACTTATGGCAACAAATCAATTGGCAGATAGTGTTACCGAACGTTCTTGGTTACCTACTAAAGGCCAAGTTGGTTTCGGTATCGACTTTGCCGTACGGGTAGCACCACCAAAAACACCTGAAGAAAATAATGGCGTAGTGGGTGAATTTTACTGGGATGGAGCTGCATCTACTTTATTTTGGGTAGATCCAGTTAACAACTTAACCGCCATTCTTTTTGTACAGCTTTTCCCTTATGACCAAATAGGTCTTCATAAACAGTTTAGAGATGCTGTATACGGCCCATATTCGTTTGGAAAATAATACAAAGTTCTATCCCCTTATAAGTTTTAATAAACTTCTAAAACTCGTTAATAAAGTACATTCAAAATTTCTGGGGTTTTGCTTATCTTTCTACTCTAAAAATAAAACATGAAGTTTGAAGAGTTTGTAAAAGCAGCCTTTGTAAAGATGATATACGAGGTTATACAGGCAGACGGTAAAGTTCACCCCGCAGAATTAGAAATACTAAATGAACTTAAAAAAACATTAGGTTTTGATGATGCGTTTTTAGAACGAACTAAAAAGCTAGATTACGATAATGCTCTTGTTACCCTTTATAACATAAGTCATGAGCAAAAGAAAGCTTTGGTGAAAATTTTAGACGAGGTAGCCATATCTGACGGGTCGGTTCACAAAAAAGAAATGGCCTTAATCATAGATACATTCATTAACATTGGTTTAGGGGAAGAAACAGAATAGCAGTATGGAATTTACAAGAGAGGAAAAATTAGCTGTAGTTAAAATGGTAGATTATGTAATATTAGCCGACAGTAAAGTAGATCCTGCTGAAATGAATTTACTTACTCAATTAATGGTACGATTTAGTTTTGATAGCTTTTTTATTGGGCAGGCGAGAAATTTAAATAAAGACAAAGCTTTTAAAACTTTAAGTCTAATGTCTTTGGGCAAGAAGAAAATATTGGCCCAACTTTTAGATGAAGTTGCCATATCCGATGGCTTTGTTCATGAAAAAGAAATCATTAAAATAACAGAAGCTCTTGGCCACATGGAAATTGGCAGAGAGTTATCATAAAAGAATTCAAGTACCAATCGATTAACTTAGCCGATTAACCATTGTAGCTCATTATCAACTAAAAGTTATTAAACAAGACCTTTAGCACATCAAAATATAATTGTTTTTAAGAAATTCTGGTCCGATAATTGTTTTTCCTTTTCTATGAAAGTTTTTATTATTTACTGCATCTTATTTATTTCAATTGGGTTAAACGCTCAAGGTTCTATTTCTGGTAATTTCTCTCCTGCAAAAGATTTCAAATGGTTAATAGCCTATGAATTGACCCCAGGTGGTGAACGATACACCGCAGACACAGCAGTAAAAGACGGTTCTTTTAGCTTAGAAATGCCTATTAATGCACAACCCGGAATGTATAGATTGGTGTATGCCGTACCACAAAATGAATTTTATATTGATGTTATCTATGATAAAAAGGAGGAGGTAAAATTCAATTATAACATTCAAGACGGATTAACAATTACTAATTCAATAGAGAATAAGTGGTTCAATGAATATTTTTCTAAAATCAAAATAGCCCAAGACAGGCTAATGGATTATTATGAAAAAGGAAATGAATCGAAGAGGGATTATTCTGATATTATTAAAGAGTTAAAAACCATTCAAAAGTCCTACGAGGAAAACCATGCCAATACTATAGCCCATAAATTCATAAAGGCGAATAGGTCTTATCTTCCCGAAGATTATGAAGATTTAGAAACATTTCTAAAACATAAGAAGGAACACCATTTTGATAATGTAAATCTAAACGACCCAATTCTACAAGGCTCTAATTTTCTCACCGATAAGATTGCCAGTTATATTTTCTCTGCCATACCAACAGATATTGCAACCCAAGATGCAGTAGAAATAGAAGTAATTAAAAATGTAAAAGCTGTTGCTGACATTATTAAGAACACTCCTATAAACTTTCAAACAAAGGCCTTGCATCAAATTTGGGAAATAGCCGAAGCAAATACTATGGGTTCTGTGCAAGATTATACGTTCACAAATCATTTAAAAAAATTAGCTATTACCAATGGAAATCAAAAAATCGTTGATGATATTGAATCTGCTTCGAGACTTAGAACAGGAGTGAAATCACCCGAGATTACTTGGGAAACAAATGGAAAAAAATATGCTCTTTCTACTATGGAAAAAGCAGAAAACTACTTATTGGTATTTTGGAGCAGTACTTGTTCACATTGTCTTAAAGAACTACCAATATTACATAAAGAGTTAAAGGGTTTTGATTCTTTAAAAGTACTAGCCATAGGATTAGAAGATGACGAACTAAATTGGAAAAAGGTATCTGCTACCCTACCCGATTTTAGCCACGCCATCGCTCTTGGAAGATGGGAAAGTGATTATGCCAAAACTTTTGGTATTCAAAGCACTCCCACTTATTTTATTTTAGATAGCGAAAAACGCTTTATCGCAAAGCCTGAATCGGATAAAGAAGTTGTTGAATTTTTAGAAAATTAAAGCGACTTTAAATCTTTTATAGTTTTGAAAGCTATATCAACTTGTTCATCGTTCACAAGAATGGTAAACTCATTTGTAGTAGAAATAACTTCGTAAAGTACAATTCCTTCCCAAGCTAAACGTTGAAATATGAAGTAGTAAATACCTGGAACAGAAACGTTTTCTGCTGGTAATTTCACCGTTATTGATGAGAGTTCTTCTGCTTTTTGAGTGCATTTTTCATCTTTGAACAATCGCTCAACGGTCTTGTCCATCACATTACTAATAACAATGTTTATTTCATTCACACCTCGACTAGAGGTATAAAAAACATCTTGGTTATTGTTGATTTCTTCAAGCAACTTGGCTTGATGTACCAATATCTTATCCGAAGCTAGAAAAGTATAATCTGTAAGTGAAGAACGTACGGTAATCTCGCCTATATTCTTTAGAACCTTTAATATCTTATGGGTCGCTCTAAATTCTAGATCATCAGATAATCTTTTTAATGCCATTACGATGGCGCCATTACGAATGTCTTTACCTAATTCGTGTTCAATTTCTGGTTTTACTATTCTTGATAATGATGTAAGGTTGATGATACCTTGTGCTAGAGCACTTTGCAGAAATGGTTTTTTCTTAATGTACTCTTCTACGACTGATGAGATTGTTTTCATTGTACTAATTGGTTGTTATGCAAATATAACAACTTGTTATAAATAAAACAAAATGTATTTAAATAAAATCTACTGATCCGGTAGATTACTTAAAAATGATAGAATGCAGACTCTAAATGCTCTAGTTCAAAGCGACGTTTATTCTTAAGAATCGTAATAATATCAAAGCGAACATCAACATCCAAATCATTATCGGTCACATAATGATTTGCAGCCATCACCAACAACTTGATTTTCTTTGGAGTTACCGTTTCTGCTATATTCTCAATATAATCAGATTTTCTAGACCTCACTTCAACTATAGCCAAGAGGCCTTTCTTAGCTGCTATAATATCAATTTCAGCCTGTAGGTATCTATAGTTCTTATAATTAATAGTATATCCTTTTTTTATTAGATAGTCAATCGCTATTTGTTCGCCTTCTTTACCAAATTCATTATGTTTTCCCATAATAACCCCTCAATATTGTGCAATTCATCGAAAATACCAGTCTTTCGACGCTTTTTTGTTAATAAATATCGTTATTTAGATTTTGAGTTTCGAAAATATATAGTTTAAAATACTATACCAAATTTCGAAACGTTTAGATTAAGAGCCCCAACTCTGCGAACCGTAATACAAACGCCTTTTTTTAAGATTATGGAATATTTCATTAATTGTAATACTTCTACTCTTGCTCCGTATACTGCTAATTTAGACCAATTAAGAGCATCACATTTATATAGAAGACTAGGATTCAGTGCCTCGGTCGCTACTATTGATCAAGCTACAAGCCAATCTGTTGCAGCTTTAGTAGATAATTTAGTAGATCAAGCACTAAACATGGCACCACTACCAGCACCAGCATGGGCGAATTGGACCAATGCCAATTATCCTGAAGATGACGATGCCCGTAACCAATTGAAGAATCAGCAGAAATCTGAATTTCAATTAGATTATGCGAATGGATTATTAAATAATAATCTAAGAGATCGGCTAAGCTTTTTCTGGAGCAACCATTTTGTAACAGAACTAGAGGTCTATAATTGTAATTCTTATTTATATGAATACATCAATTGTCTACAGCGAAATTCACTAGGTAACTTTAAAACTTTTGTAAGTGAAATAGGGTTGACCAATGCCATGTTATATTATTTGGATGGAGTATTCAACAATGGTAACAATCCTAATGAAAATTATGGCCGTGAGTTATATGAGCTTTTCACTCTAGGTGAAGGCAATGGATATACAGAAGAGGATATTATAGAAACTGCTAGAGCCCTAAGTGGTTATGTTGAACGCAGTGATATAGGCTGTTCACCAGTAACTTTTGATGCCACTAAACATGATGCAGGATCCAAAACTATTCTAGGGCAGACCGGTAATTGGGGTTATGATGATGTTATCAACATTCTTTTTGATCAACGAGCACCAGAAATAGCAGAATTTATCTGTCGTAAATTATATGAGTTTTTCGTGCACCCAGATTCTAAAGATGAAGCAAATAATGCACAAACTATTATTGATGGTATGGCAGCAACCTTCGTATCTAATGACTTCGAAATCGCACCTGTCTTACGACAGTTGTTTAAAAGTCAACATTTCTTTGATGACGAAGCAATTGGTGTAATCATTAAAAGTCCGATAGATTTTTATTTCAATACCTTAAAAGAAACTGATTTCAGCTACACAGATACAAATGTTGCCGAAATGGTCAACTACAGTGCTCTGCTGAGCCAAGAAATATTCGAACCTTTTGATGTGGCCGGATGGCAACGTGATAGATCTTGGATCAATACCAATTTTATGATCGGGCGTTGGCTTACTATTGAAAGTATATTGGAAAATTTTTATATGGCCGATAATGAACAATTTAGAAGATTAGGGTTAGATATCTCCGGGAATGCCGGTTTAACAAGTACTAATCCAGATACTGTTGCTAGATTAATCATTGACTTTATGCTCCCCAAAGGACTTTTAGATGAACCTGAATACGCAAAAGCATTCGCAATATTCAGAAGTGATATTGAAGAAGTATACTATGAAGGTGGTAACCAAGAATCTTGGACATTGGGTACTTGGCAACAAGCTCCTTTTCAAGTATATCTCCTATTACAATATCTAGCTAGACAACCTGAGTTTCAATTAAAATAACACCTACAGTTATGTGCAATACACACCACTCCCCATATAAAGGTCTTCAACATGAAGGTCATGATGACGAACATAAAACATGGAGCCGCCGCTCATTTTTACAAGCAATGGGCATTGCCGGTTCTGGGTCTATGATGCTCGGCGCAAACATGTTAACAGCTTCAGCGCCATCACCCTTAACAGCAGGTATTGCTGCTGCTGAAACAGACAATATTCTGATATTAATAAGGCTATCGGGGGGTAATGATGGACTAAGTACCGTTATACCTTTAGAGCAATATGACAGCTATGCCAATGCACGACCAAATATTTATGTTCCTGAAAGCAAAGTATTAAAACTTACCGATGAATTTGGTGTTCCATCTTATATGAATGCTTTGGCGCCCATGTGGCAAGAAGGTCAATTTAAGGCTGTACATGGTGTAGGATATGAAGGGCAAAGTCTTTCACATTTTACAGGTTCTGATATTTTTGCCAATACCGATATAGAGACAACAGGATTTAGTGGATTAAATACTGGATGGATGGGTAGACATTTCGAAAATATTTATCCAGATTACTTAATAAACCCACCAGCAGCCCCTGCAGCCATTCAAATCGGTCAATTCGGTAGTTTGGTCTTTCAAGGTGACGAAACTAATTATGCATTTGTAACCTCGAACATAGATCAATTGGAGGAAATCGCAGAATCTGGAGTTGTATATGGTTTAGACGATTCACTTTTTAACAATTGCATGTATGGTGACCAACTTAAATTTTTAAGAGGGGTTGCCAATACGACGTACGAATACTCAGGACTCATTCATGAGGCTTATGAAAGAGGACAAAATCAAGTAGAATATCAAGAAAACGGCTTTGCACGCCAATTGGCGCTTATAGCCAGATTAATAAAAGGAAACTTAGGCACAAAAGTATTTATGATTTCAATGGGCGGGTTTGACACCCATGGTAACCAACCTCAAGCTCATGCGCGATTAATGACAACTTTATCGGTTGCAGTTAACAATTTCTACGAAGATTTAGCATTTACGCAACAAGACGATAAGGTATTGAGTATGACTTTTTCAGAATTCGGTCGACGTATTTTTGAAAATGGTTCTAACGGTACCGATCATGGCAAAGCATCCCCAACATTATTCTTTGGTTCAGGTTTAAATGGTAGTGCTTTTGTTGGCGACCACCCAACATTAGATGACCCAGACGGACGTGGAAATTTAGAGTATACGATGGATTTCAGAGACCTATATGCAACAGTTCTTGCAGAATGGCTTTGTGTAGATGTTCCTTTAGTGGAGGCACATTTATTGAACTACAAACCTTATGTACCCGTTGATTTAGGCTTTAGCTGTAGTGGTGAAGCGTTCCCAGAAATAGCATATAGCGATGGTGAGGTTACGCCACCTGTAGCACCTGAGGAAGAAGCTGAAACACCTTTTAATCCAGATTTGTTGAATGCCGTTGTTCACAAACCATTTTAT
>TARA_R110002050_G_scaffold108088_8_pt1 | contig 17500 bp, 14 predicted proteins | sample TARA_R110002050 | Tara Oceans TARA_R110002050 (sample SAMEA4396988) | marine metagenome | biome: Polar Biome; feature: [DCM] deep chlorophyll maximum layer (ENVO:01000326); material: water (ENVO:00002006), including particulate matter (ENVO:01000060) such as... | depth 25 m
CAGCCGCAGCCGCGTCGCGCTTCTTCGGCTTCTCCTTCGGACCCGGCGGCTTGTCAACGGAGCGCCACTCTTTGGCAGCCTTCTTGGACTCCAAGATCATCGTGGTGGCGCGCTCCAGCTCTTTGTAGAACGGCACCACGGCCTCGGCACCCATGAAGAGCCCATTGGTGGCACCTTCCTTGCCGCATCGGATCGGCATGTCTTTGCGGTTGAGCTTGACGTGTGTGACGAGGGTGTTGAGAACGCTGCTGACCTCCTGCACTTGCATCTTTTGGTTGTCGGGCACCTCTGGCATACTGTAGATGTGCTGTTGCATGGAGAACGCGCGACGAGGGTCCATTATCCACAGTGCGGGCAAAAAGAGTGCGCCCTTGCGGGGGCTCTCCGCGAGCACGACGGTGCCCTGCGGGCGTTCCGGCCAGTCAAAGTCCATCGTCATGTTCTCGAGGCGCAGGGTGCGCGAAGCAAACTCATTCCGGGCCGCGACGGGGTGGCCATGCAAGCCTTGCTCAAACACAGGGGTCTCAAGTGCCTTTCCGAAGCATTGGTGGAGGCAGCGCAGGATGTTTTTGATGACGGCCATGTTGCGTGCGTCGATGCTCTCCATCGCTTCGTAATTGTGCGACGCCGCTACCCACGCCGTGGTTCTCTTTTTGTCCACCGGCCTTGTCGTTGGCTTTTGCAGCTTGGGCGTCGTTGTGTGCACGACCACCTTCTTCTTCTTCTTGTCTTTGTCTACCAGCGTCGTCTCCGGAAGCTTGTTGAGCAGCTGATGCACAGCGTCGCGCATCTGAGCAACGTCGAATCTGAACGCAACCTCGAGCTTCGGCTGTGACTTTGGTGCGCATCGTACTGGACCCGTCGCTTCGCCTGCCGTAGCCTCCGTGAGTCGCGCGCTGTCGCCCCGAGCCTCCATAATGTCCACCCGACCGTCCACCGCGTCGGCGACCCTGATGAGCGCACGTGCCGTGTCCTGCGCAAGGCCGGGATGGTTTGTTGGATGGTACCACCCGTATGGCACGCGGTCATCTTCTCTGCGGGTCTTCTGCGACTCGACGTATTCGGTGGTCAGCGTGCTCATCTCGTCGTCGAAGTATTTTCGAAATTGCTGGTTGCAAATGTTCCTGTCGGCCACCAGGTTGGTCATGCCCGGTGTGGCCCTCAGCTCCTGAATGAGCATGGTTGCACGCACTCGCGCCTGACGCTTGTTCTCCTCCTCAGCGGCTGCGTCTTGGTCGTCGTAGCACAGTCCCTCTGCGCAGTCCTGCAGAGTGTTCCGAAATGCTTCCCAGGCCCGGTCCGTGAACTCCGCGCGGTCCACGAGATGGATGCCTGTGCTCGCGACATGAGCGGCCATCTTCATGAGCGACTCCGGACTGCAGACGGCGACGACCTGGCGCGAGAGCAGCATGTGGGTTCTCTTGGCGTCTCGCAGGAAGTCGACTTGGGGCAGCGTGACCATGAAAGCGTCCATGATGTCGCCATGGTGAATCCCGTTCAGGTGGCACCTTTGCATCTCGACGTGGGATCGCATCACGTCTTCGAGGTAATCGTGCACGACCTGGAGCTGATGAAGTGCCAGCTCCGAAAGCCGCCCCATGCAACGCTCGAGAGCGCGCCGCGGAGACGAAGAGGGGAATGTGTTGCGCGTTGAACAGGTGTGCACTGTCGCGAGCACGCCTTCCCATGCGTACAGTGCCTCTGTGACGGACTCGACCTTGCCGCTCAGTCCCAAGTGAAAAAGCTTCGCTGTCATTTGCTGCACGTTTCTGATCAGAAGGTCATCCGCCTCCTCTTCCATGTAGGTCACAAACGCCGTTGCATCGAAGTCCGTCTCTGCCTTGACTGCCTTGTGCAGTCCGAGAACCTTGTGAATTGCGCTGGCTTGTGTCTTCAGGTGCAGTGCAATAGGGTCGAGCTCGTCGCTGTTGGGGGTGCTCGTGACTCGCGTGGCCAGCAGCCAGGCGGCTTCGTCGAAGCCGTTCGTGTAGATGCCTTTCTCGAAGCAGTTGTTTGCAGCTCCTCGCACCCAGCTCATGCACCGCATGTTCAGCAGGTCCCAGATGCACTTGGACGCCATCGTTCTGTGTTCCTGGAGCTTCGTCAGATGCAGGAGGTCACCCTTGCCGTCACTGAGCACTCTCGCGAGCATGACCTCGATCGCGTTCTTCACGCTGTACACGCGGTGCGATTGCCGGTGTTCCCCCTTGCAGGACCCCCCACGTTCGACCATGTCTACGATGTCACGTTGCTGCTCCGCGATGTACACGACCTTCGCGACCAAGTCCCTGCACTGCGCGGGGTTATCGAGGCCAAGAGCCCCAGAGACTCGTTTTGCAAGGGTGGTCGCGGACTCTGCGCTCCTGTGCCAAGTGTCGTACGTCTTCACCACGGTGCTCGTCAGCACGAGCTGTCTGCAGCCCTCGCTCGCACCACCACCATCACATGGGCTTGCAGGAGTCGCACATTCCTCCATGACGTAACCCGAGTTTCGTCGCCCGAAATTGTCACCCATGCAGGGGTAAGCTGTGGCGCGTACGAGCTAGCGTTGCCTGTCGGTTTTGTTTTGTCCGCTGGTATTTCTGTTCTTTTGATGGATCATCATTCCAAATTTGGAATGTCAGAATTTGAGGGGGTCAAAGGGGGGTGCCGGAGGTAGAAAAAGGGAATCTAGGAATGTCCATTCGAATCTCCGATTTTCCATTTTCCTTTCCATTTCGAAATGGAAATTGTTTTATGGTCCCGTTCTCCGTATTTCTGTCGAGGCTTGATTTGCGCGTATGACCCCGTTTTTTGACTAGCTTCTCGAAAGGGGCGACCCTGCTCTCTTGAGCATCCTTGGCAAGGTGCAGCACGTTGAGCTGCAACTGGTGGTGTTGCAGCACTTCAAACCCGATGAAAATACAGAGACCGGGACCATAAAACAATTTCCATTTAGAAATGGAAAGGAAAATGGAAAATCGGAGATTCGAATGGACATTCCCAGATTCCCTTTTCCTACCCCCGGCACCCCCTTTTGACCCCTCGTAGCTCCCCGTGAAAATTCGACACATCACTTTCTCCGCGAGCCCTTGACAACTGGCGTCTCTCGTGTCGTGGGTCGCGGAGCTTCCGCCGGCCCGTGCGCAGGAAACGAGCTAACTCATCATCAATCATTCCATATTTGGAAGGCCGGAATATGCGGGGTCAAGGGGGGTGCCGGGGGTAGAAAAAGGGAATCTAGGAATGTCCATTCGAATCTCCGGTTTTCCATTTTCTTTTCCATTTCCAAATGGAAATTGTTTTATGGTCCCGTTTTTCGTATTTCTGTCGAGGCTTGATTTGCGCGTTTGTTCACGTTCTTGGCTAGGTGCTCGAAAAGGGCAACGCTGCTCTCTTGATCATCCTCGACAAGGCGCAACATGTCAGACTGGAGCTTGTGGTGTTGCGTCATTTCAAACCCGATGAAAATACAGAAAACGGGACCATAAAACAATTTCCATTTAGAAATGGAAAGGAAAATGGAAAATGGGAGATTCGAATGGACATTCCTAGATTCCCTTTTCCAACCTCCGGCACCCCCTTTTGACCCCTCGTAGCTCCCCATGAAAATTAGACACATCAGTTTCTCCGCGACCCCCCGACAGGGGCTTCTCCCGCGGGCTGTCACAGGGTCGCGGAAGGTCGGGAGACGAGGGTCTGTAGACGAGGACCCGCTCGTCGTCTCGAAAACTATCGCTATTAGACTTTGGCTTGCACTTGCAGCAGGTGGCGTGTGAGCGCCCCCGAGCCTCGCTATCACCGATGGAACAGCTGACCGGCATTAGGAAGCGTATTGTCACCGACCTTGCGGCCGTGCAGTGTGGCGAGTGCGACGGAGAGGAGAACTCAGCGGAGCTTCTTCGCCAGAACCTCCACGTCGAGCACCCGCAAATGAGGGTTGAGATCCAAGCCCTTGGGGGCTTCAGTCTAAGGCCGTACACGGCGGGCTTCACCGCCCCCGATGGGAAGGTCGTCGTCGTGGCGTGGTCTGAGGTCGGTCTGTACCTCCCGTTGCTTCAAACAGTTGGGTCCTGTCTGGCGACGAGCGCTGCCAGCATGCTCTTCACGATGCTTCCCCAGGGCTCGGTGTCGCCCCCGAGGACGCTGCTGGCCACCGTGGTGGTGGCGGCCTGCTGCGTCTACCGGCCGGTCAGGGTGGGCAGAGTCCTGGGTCTCGAGCCGCTGTTCGCGTGCTTAAGGCCATCCGTATTTGTGCTAGCCGCCGCTCTATGCACTGAACAGCTCGTCCACGCCTGCAGCTCCGAACACGAGGTGAGCGGTACGCTCGCCAGTGCCATGGGAGTTCACCCAACCGACGAAAAGCTTTTCCATGCTCACATCGTGTTGGACTTCGGGCACCGTCTCTTGGTTTACGCGAGTGTCGGTGCATCTGTTATGAGGAGCTGGTCTCCCGCGTCTGAGTCGGACGTCACCACAGTGGTCGTCTTTCTTTGTGTCTTCGCAGCTGCTCTCCTCCCCCTCAGGAGCCCAATGGGTCGAGGTACGAACCTTTCACAGAGAACCTTCAGCACAAAGTGCAAACCCCACACTGGTGACGAATGCCGTGCCTTCATGTGAGCAGGACCGTTGTGTGCTCCTCCAGACACGATCTACGACGCCTGCATGGCAATGGCGCGGGCGGCCTCCTTTGGCACCATGTACGTCGCGTTCGCGTGCTGCTGCCCGCCGACGATCTTCGCTCTGCAGGAAATTGCACTGGTGGCCATGCGTGCCACCGCGGCGAGTCTGTGGGTGTTGTGGATCGACAACGACTGGGCGCTGCTGCTGAGTCTCGTCATCTCAGCGCGTGTCGTGTACGTGGGCCTCAGCATGCTGGATGACTCCGCGACAGAGGCTCGGAAGCGCAGGGAGCTCGGTGAGGCGGGATTGGCTCTCAACGGTGGGTCGCTTAAGAAGAGCACGCAGCGCAACGGGAGTGGATACGCTAGAGTGGCGAGTGGTACCGATGAGGAGGCGGGATCGTGCGAAGAGGACGCTGACAGCATCATGTCCGAGGCAGAGCGTGACGCCATCGTGGCGAAGGCTAGGGAGAGTGTGGCAAACCATTTCCTTGGAGCAGGCGGGACGGTAAAAGGCTCCTTTCGCTTCAACTTGCCGTCGGCCACCGGGGGTTCCATCGTCACTGGAAAGGCGGTCTGAGCGACCGCTATGGTGAGTGTGACTCTGGTAGCACGTGTGCGTCAGACACCCTGATAGCTACTGTGTATTAGAGATGTCACGCCGTCAACACCTGCAGCTGGAAGACGCGACCCACACGGACGCTGGGAGTGGGTGTTGGTGCACTGTCCGTGATGGATGCGCGCGGCTTCGCGACCGGCTGCGTGTCTTCGCGTTCATGCTGCACCTGCGCATGTCGGGCTTCGGGAGCACGAAGCAGCACGCTCGGCAGGTCAACACCGAGGCCACGGCGTCGGTCGCCTCCGGCTCGGACTCGTCCTCCACGGACGACGTGGAGCTGATCGCGCAGCTGAGCGCAATCGCCAGTCAGGCGAGCGAAGAGCAGCTCGCGCAGCTGCTCGAAATTGCGATGCAGCGCGACCAGCAGGCGATGGAAGCCAGCGTCGCCGGCCTGATGGGCAGTCTGCCTGAGGACGATCGCGAGCAAGACGGCTTTGCACCTGCAGCTGTCCTTGCACTGCCAACCGCGCCGACCTACGACATCGAGCCCGCGGTGGATACGTCGCTCAAGCTGGAGCGCGGAGAGGTCACGCGGCAGGACGGCTCTGCCATTGGCGTGGTCAAGATGGCTGCTGGCGATGGCAGGGACGTGTACGCCATCCGGAAAGACGGCACGTCGTCGACACTGGATGTCCTCCTAAGGCGCAGGCGTGTCTACCTGCTCGGGCGTCCAAGCGCGTGGTCTCGCGGCCGCGTGCTTGGATCCTGCGTGGCGCGCAGCGACGGCAACGACCCAATTCCAAACCGACCCTTCGCCGCCATGGCCACCGTCGCGGACCGTAAGGGGGGCCGCGTGCGTGTGCACCCTCTTGACCAGGACGTGCGCGAGGGGGTCCGCTTGTGTGTCACCGGACGGCCATAAGCCTGTGTTGGCGTAGCGCTAGACAAAGGCTCTCGTTGTGGATTGATGTTCTCGATTTTTTCTTCCGCTCCGAGCCCCGCCACTATTCCACCGCCTGGAGTTCCAGTGGCTCAGCCTGTGAGCGAGCTAGCCCGGGACGTGGAGGGGGCTCGGGTGGATTCCGTAGAACAGACTGCTGTAGGTCAAAGCTGCCACGGCGACAGCAAACAAGCAGATGAGCAAGACGTGGACGCCGCAGCGCAGCAGGACGCCAGCGAGGACGCGGAGCAGGTGGACGACGCCGAGCTGAACGCCGAAGCTGCGGTCGAGGCGTCGCTAGACGCCGAGCTGGACGCAGAGCTGGGAAAGCTACCGGATAGCGCCAGCGTCGGCGACGGAGCAGCTTCCATCGCCGTGGCGGCCCGCTGCAGCGCGGAAGCTGCGCTTGTCGCGAAGCAGGCCATGCGCGACATCCACAGTTTAAAGGTGGACGTCATCGAGCGGGCGCTTGTTGAGGCGGTCGAGAAGGCTCGTGTCAACAGCGCAACGGCACTCAACCATAGCATGCTCAAGCAGGCCAAAGACTACAACAGGCTCGCCGAGAAGATGGCCAACGCGGCCGGAAGGGAGGCCGCCCGTGGAGCCTGTGGGGAGTTCAAAAGCGCACTCGAAGCGGCGAGCGGTAAGATCGATAGAATCCACAACGCTGCTTCCCTCTCTGTGGAACGCAACATGGGCGACAAGCTGGACGCGCTTGCCGCCCTGGTAGTGAAAAGCCTGGACGCACAGCCGGCAGCGCAGCCCGCAGCCACCACGCACTTCGACGTCGAGGCGCTTCACTCGAAGATTGAAGAGCGGCTGCAGGCGAGCGACCACAGAGTCAACGACATGTTGGAGATGTTGAAAATTGTTGTCGACAGAGTCGACGCAGTGCACGCCCAGTTGCAGGCTGTAGAGGCGCAGCGAGCCAACGCGCCCACCGTCGCCGCGCCCATTGCGGGTCCTCCGCCGGACGACGTTCCTGTGGAGGAAGACGTCGGTGAGGCGGACGAGGAGGACGAGGGCGAGGACGATGCCCCCGCGTCGACGTGCTGCCTGGACAAGGCGGACAAGGCGGAGGAAGCGGAGGCGGCTGCGGGCGTCGGGGTGGCGGCTGCGGGTGACGGCGTGTCGGGCGCCGCTGGCGAGGATGCGAGCAAGGACCTGGATGAGCAGGAGTGCAAAAAGGGTCACGACTGCGACGCGTGCCACGGCGACGGCGAGCAAGCTGAAGACACAGAGGCGGCGGCAAAAGGGTCTGTTGGCGCCTTTGTGGTGGAGGCGGGCGCAAACGAGCTGACGGTGGTGGATTCCGTGGTGGTCCGCCAGCGCGAGAACTTCTTGAAGACTCAGCTGGCTGCGACCAGCATCTTCGCGTGAAGAGTCGAGCAGGGTGCTGTAGACTCCTAGAAGTCACATGTACGCGAGTCGCTCGTCTAAACACTCCTAGCAAAAACTTTCGTCACAAGTGACGCACACACATGTCCCACACAAGTCTCTTTGTCTCTCTCTCTCTCGCCGGTCGTGCATCAGAACCCGAGTCCGTTGCCGCGCGCGACGCGGTCGCGGTGCTGCTGGATGCGCTGCTCCGACGGCATCATGTCCGGCCGTGGCGAGAGCGACGCCACCTCCTCGAGGAGCTCGCGCGTCAGAAGGCCGTCTAACGCACCCGGCACGATCTCCACCGGGGCGCGGAAGGCGTTGCGCGGCAGAGCGAGCGAGTTCTTCTTCACTTTGACGTCCTTGCCGCTCACCCAGAACCCGTACTCCACGGGCAGAAACGGGGAGATCGACGTGTGGGACGCAGTCTTGCCGTTGGCAACGTCGGTGAAGAAGCCCTCTTTGACCAGGTCGTCGACGCCCTGCCGCGCGTAGAAGAGGAAGTAGCGAGCGGGGGCACCGTCTTCGGTGCCGGGGTGCTTGAGCAAGAAGAACTCGACGAGCCGCTCTATGCCGCAGTTGCGGTCGTACGGTACGCCGCGGACGCCGCGCTCGCGGTGGTTGCAATCTGCTGACCCATTACTCATGTTGTACGTCTTGCACTGCGTCGGTTGGTCTTGAAACACGCAGTCGACCGACGTCTGGTTGCCCGTTGGGAAGCTCAGCGTCATGTCGACGGCCACCTTCAAGCAAAGCATGAGCAACATCTCCTTGCGCTGATCCTTGTCCTGCACGTCGAGCAGCGCCGCAACCATTGTCGTCTTGGGGAAGGTCGCGTCGGCAAACGCGGCGTCCACGATCGCCGAGATCTCCGCGATGGTGCGCGGCCGTGCGTCGGCGTCCGTCGCCATGTCGCGCAGATTCGTGAGGTTGTCGTCGTTGTCCTTGGCGCAGCTCACGTTGATCGTGTCGCGACTCACGAGCGTGCCGTCGAAGCACCAGAGCGTGAAGCCGTTGGCCTTGAGTGCCTCCATGGTCTCCGCGCGCCGCGCGCCGCAGAGCATGAGCATGCGGTCGGTCGCATTCGTGTCGACGGTCTTCTCCTCGGCTCCGGCTTGAGAGCCGTAGCCAAAGCAGCTTTTGAACCTACACGGCGAGTCCATCGGCTTGGGCGTCTCGCCGTCGTTATGGAGGCCAGAGTCGGCCTTCACCTGGATCCGAACCCACGTGTCCGCGGGCCAGTCGTCGCGGCGAAGGATGACGTCGGCGCGCCGAAACTCCTCCATCACTCGGACGACGAATCCGACGGCCTGCAGCTGCGGCAGAACCCACTGCACGAGCTCGTCCTCTGCCTTGCCGCTGTCCTTGACCTCGGGCATCGCCTGCAGCGCCGCAACATTGGCCGCCTGAGCCTCCTTCTTTCGCTTGGCTTGCTGCGCATCGACGACTTTGTTGTTGTCGCAGTCCTTGCACTTGCTGAACAACCCGTCGGGTGCGCCCTTGGACTCTGAAAAAAGGCCCGTCTTTCCTGGGCCAGTGGCAAGGACCTTGTCGCACGCCATGCACGCTTTGCTCTGCCACTCGGCGGCGAGCTCCTTGAGGGTCGAGAAGCGGCTGCTCGCGGTCACCGCGGTGCGTCCGGGAATGTGCTTCACCTCCTCGACACACGCCGCGAGCATGGCGGTCAGCACCGCGCGCGCCGCCTTGAGGTCGCTCGGCTTGAGCGCCTTGAGCTTCGCCTCCTCGTAGTCGAAGAGAGCGACGGCGGCCTCGCGCGGCCCGAGCTGAATCGGCACGACGTGATCTCCCTCTTTGATGGGCTCGAAGAACGTGCCCTCGTCAATGTCTCGGAACAGCCCGTTCTGTGCCTTCTCGAAACGGCGCCGCGCCGTCACGGGAAACCCCTTGGCATCGCGCTGTGCCGTCTCGTCGTAGGGCCGCTTGGACGCCTCGTGCGCGTCGACGCGCTGCTGGATCCGCTTTTTTTCCTTCGTGATGCGCCGCTTGGCCGACGCGCTGACGTCGCTCTGCGGCTCGTCGATCGACATGCTCTCCACTTCGGAGTTCATGGAGCGCGGTTTCGTTGGTTTTTTTATCGCACACAGGCAGGAGTAAGCTGTCGGTGTTTTGTTGTTGTAATTTTGGCGGTGCGACATTAGCGCCGTGCAGTCGTGCGGTAACCGAGACATGTGTGTGTGTGACACCTAGATGGCCTCCGGGTCTAAAAGATTCTAAGAAGAGAACCTCTGGGAACACGACACGTGGGACACTCGTTGGGAAAGGCGCGTTCGAGCTCGGGTTGACAACCAAGGCAAGCAACCACGTGTCCGCATGGGACGCAGGCCACGCACTTTTTCGCGTCCAAGCAAATGATACACTCCTGCTGCCTCTCCTGCTCAGCCTGCTGCTCTCTGCGTTTGACTGCCAGGCGAAGTTGCCTCTCCTGCTTCTCCTGCTCCACAGCCTTGCGCTGCTGTTCGAGGCGACGCCGCTGCTCCTCCGCGACCTGCGCGGCTTCCATGGCCTGCGCCTCGCGCAGCTCGCGGAGCTCATGCGCGACGGCTTGCACTTGGTCGCCCAGTATGTTCTCCGCGAGCGCTTCAAGTGCGATATCCATGACACGAGCCGCGACTTGTTCGAATTTTAGGGCTTCTTTTTCGTCTTGGTACGCTTTCACACCGTGCTGCTGCATCTTCCGACATAGATCCTCGATCTCCGCTTTGCGAACGAGCTCTTCCTCGATGATAACGCGCGTCGCTTGCTGTTGCGCAGCATGGCGGCGGCGTTCGCGCTGCAAAGACTTTCGGCTGCGCTTCTGTCCGTCCTGTCGTTCTTGAACGTCGTCTTCTATGAGTCTGTTGGCGAATTCCATCACCGAGTTTCGCATCTCTTCGACAAGCGCCTGTCTGAGCGCCTGGTCGCGGGAGGCCTGCTCCACCAAGTCGGATACGGCTGTGCTGGCGGTGTTGGAAGACAGGAACGGCCAAAATCCATCTGGAATGTCTGTGTGCAGCGATGTGGGTTTGAGGTTGAAATATCTGAAGACCGAGCTGGCGGGCAAAATCTTGAACCCGCCCTCGTCCTCCAGGGTCACCCCAAGGGGGAAGCACGGGCTCGAACACGCGTGTCCTGCAACAACGCGAATAGAGCCAGTCATGTTGCAACAGCGGATGGAGTGACCACTCTCGAGCTTGCACTTGTGAGAGCACCAAGAGGCTCGTTGGCAGCTGTCGCAGACAAGCGTGGGAACACGCAATCCACAGTAATTGCAGCTGCTGACGCACTCGTGCATGGAGTCCTGAATAACAGCGTTGTGAACACGCGGTGCGCAGTCGGGAATGAAGCGACAGTGCTCATCATCTCTAAGACCTACGAGTGCGCCGCCGTGTTTGGTTAACGTGTATGAAAGCTTGACGAGGCCGCTGCCTTCTATGCCGACGGTTGTCTTCTGGTAAGCTGTGGACCGAGGGAACGTTTCAACGTCGTTGTAAAGTGCCCAGAACACATCTGATTCGAGGGTGACGACCGATGTCAGGTCGTTGCCCTGCTCGTCGAGTAGACTGAGGAGGTGCAGAGCACCGAACAGCATGGCTTCTAAGGTCCCCTTTGCTGTTGGCTGAAACCTCTTGTAAGACGCGCGAATGTCCGCCTCGCGCGTCTTGGTGAAGAACCGCAGGGCTCTCTGAACCTGCTCGGGGTAGCGCGCTGCGGTGTCGCACACTTGTGGATTGCGGCGGCTCATCGCCAGGTGGTGGTACGTACGTCTCTCCTCGCTAGGCGATAAGGGGTCATGCGAACCCAGGGCAGCTAGCGAGTCGACTCGAGGGCCGCATGTCCCTGAAGCGCCCGCGGGCGCCCGGGAGCAAGAGCATCTTTGGTCTCGACCTGGCGAACCTCGCCGGACGCTCTGACCCTACTTTGGGCCACGTAGACGGTAAGATATCCAACGATCGGCACCAGGAGCTCCACCACGCCGCGACGACCAACCCCAGCCTCGTGGCGGCGATCAGCGTGCTGACGAACCTGGTCCTGTCGGGCGGTCTGGTTGTCCGTCGCGACGACGTCGAGGTTGAGCTAAAGCCGGCATTCAGACGCTTCATCGAGGCACGCTGGCTCCCATTTTCCAGGGATGTGCTAGTGAGCTTCCTCGTCCTGGGTGGTGTGGTAGTCGTTATCGACGACGACCCAGAGAGCATGAACGATGTGCAGAGTGGGAGACTTTCTGCCCCTCGACAGCCTCTTCAAATTCCAATGGTTCCGAGGGTCGGCGAGGTGGAAATAGTTGCAACGCGCGGTGGCAGAACGGGTCTCGTGCGATCCTTCTACGCTTTGAATCACCTCGGCCGCGTCGAGAGCCGGGCACTTGTGGTCGAGGGGAGTAAGGTGTTCTTCATGAACACGCCCGACGCGGCCTACAACGTTGTGTCGCCCGTCGCCGCCGTGCTCGACGACGTTCAGTTTGTCGCTGTCCAGAAGAAGTGCGCTTCTGTCGCGTCTCTGAGCACCTGCAAGCCCCTCGTCCTTTCGCAGAGCGAGAGATCCAACACTCACGCGGGGCTCGACCCGCAGTCTCTTTTCTTCGACAGCGAGTCGAGAGCCGTTCAGCAGTCTGACGACATTAGCGAGGACACTGGAAGGGTTCACGCTCTTAACATGGTCAACATGCTCATCCAGCAATTAAACAAAGCTCAGAGCTCCAATGCACAGAGCGGCTTTGTGGAGTCGGCCGTGCAGGGTGGGTCGGCTTATGAGACGAACGCTCGCAAGGGCCTGGCGATGGCGGGCGACGACCTGCCAGACGTGGGTACGAAGACGTTCGCGCTTCCGAGCAAGCACGTGGGTGCGAGCAACTGCCTTCAGCAGGCGAGTGCGAGAGGGGATCTGGCAGCGCTCGACGAGCGTGTGACGAGGGCGGTGGCCTCTGGGCTGGGGCTGCCCTTTTCGTTGCTCTCTGAGAGCAGGTTTGCGTCCTCGAGTACGAACGACCTTCTCATGCTCAACCACACCGTGGCCAATCTGAGCCGCCATCTCTGCCACGTTCTTACAGCCACGTACCGCGGTTTGTACGCCGACGACGGAGAGGACGTGGAGATGTGCCTTGGAGAGAACGGGGTGACGAGCACCGTTGACATCGTTTCCGCGTTCAAGGACGGCTTGGTCGATGAGCAGTTTGCGACGCCCCTTGTCGCTAGGGCTCTTGGAGCGGACAAGGCTGTGGCGGAGGAGCTGACGGCGCGCATGGTGCAGGAGCGCGAGCGCAAGAAGAAGCTGGAGGACGACGAGATGGACGTCAAGGTGGAGGCCTCGAAGAGGCAGATGCTGCCTGTCGACAAGGCGGTGGCGGCGACGGAGGGCGGCGAGCGGGGGGAGGGCGCCGCAGAGGCGCAATAAGCAATCTGTGTCAGACGATCGGTAGATTAGTCGTTTGCTGAAGTTCAAGACAGTATGTCCGTTGTCCGGAGAGAGTCACCCCTTTTGGACCGTGAGGCGCAGGTGCGTGAGTTGAGAGCCTGTCTGCAGCGCGCAGCCGTCGACGCGCGGCTGTACTCACACCTTGCTGTCGAACCAGTTGGTGCACGCCTCACACGCAGCGACGAAGTCGCGGAACGTTCCGACTCCGACCACGCGGTCGCCATGGCGGCCCTTCAGTTCACGACCGAGTGGGGTGACCTGGTGAACTCCGCTGTGAGGGGCGACGTAAGTACCATACCCCCAATGAGTGCCGAGGCGCTGAGGCGCCTGGTGCCTGGTGTCGTCTTCTTCGCGCCGATCGACTTCCTTCAGACGCTTCCCTCTGGAGCCGACGTGAGCGAGACGACGCTTCGTGTTCTGCTTCGACCCACGCCGGCTGGTGGAGAGCGGCCATGCGAGCTCACGGTGGATATCAGCGGTGCTTCTCGAGAACGCGTTGCGGCGTTCGAACGTGAGGTTTTGGAGATGCTGCTGCGTCCGGCGATGCGCGGAGAGTCGGCCGCGGTTGACACGTGGAACACGACCCTACAAGCTGTAGTTGCCGCCTTACGACGCGGGACCTCGTTGACGCGAGCGGGGTGGTTCTTCTCAACGACGTACCTCTACGCGGAAGTCAATGTGCCGGCAGATGTTGATGTCGCTCAGTTCCTCGGCAGCCTTTCGTCCGAGTTTCTTGCTACGAGCTCCCGACAGACCAGTGCGCTGCGCGTCAGTCGGGCATGGACCGGTGTTGGTGCGTCACGAGCCGAGCAACTGATGACGCTCCTGCTCCGAGTGCAGCCTGGCGTTCAAGTCATCAGCGTTGATGATTTGCTGCCACGGGAGTGGCGCTGCAAACAGGATGAACGCGGCGTGGTCATCGCCCCGGGCGCATTCTACCACGCGGTCAAAGAAGAGAACGTTTCGCTGCAGCGGCGGCGTCTCTACGTGGAAGTCACGCCCGACCGACGGGACGGCGGTGAGCCAGTCGTTCTACAGCAGCTTGTGACGCCTGAGAAGTTCTTCGCAGCCGTCTACCGCGGTGACGAGACTGAAGTCAGGAACCTGCTGAGGCTGGGCGTTGAAGTGGACATTCGGGAAAAGGAGCGAGAGTTCACCGCTGCGATGGTCGCCGCCCTGCTAAACCACGCTGGTGTCTTGATCGTAGCGCTGCAGTATGGGGCTGACGTGAACGCGACGACCAGAGACGAACGCATGCTTACGCCCTTGATGTTTGCCGCACTCGGGGGGCACGAGAGCCCCACGCGAGTCTTGCTGACCAACGGAGCCAGTGTCAACATACAGAACAACGACGGTGACACGGCCCTGATGATCGCCTCGCGCAACGGTGCTCACAGCGTCGTAGCGCTGCTCCTGGAGTCTGGGGCTGACATCGACATCCAGAACAATAGGAAGCAAACGGCGTTGATGCTCGCTGCTTTTCAAAACCGGTTCAGCGGTGCGATGTACATTCTTCTGCGTGCGGAGCCAAACCTCGAGCTGAAGGACGAGGACGGACTTACCGCATTGGACCTTGCGAAAAAACGGGAGCACATGTTGCTGGCGGTTATGCTGACGGACGCGGCAGAGGCTAGGGATGTGAGCGGCGAGGGTGCTGTGGGTGAGTAGTTTCTGCCGGTAGGGTTGCGCGGGTCGTGTGGTGTTGTAGATTTCAATTTTCTTCAGCACCCGTTTCAAGCCATCAACACACACACACACCACCAACACACTGCACATGTGGCACTCAAGCATGTCAACGCTTCACCGGGGGTCTGTGCTTGGGAATCATTATCGGCCGGCTGGGCCACGGGTCTTCGCCGTCAGCCAAACGCTGACTTAGCAGATTGATAGGGTAGCCGTTACGGTCGAGCGTGGAAGAGACCTCTGTAAACCACCCTTTGAGGTCCCTTAAATTGTACATGCCCTGGATTCTAATTGCGTGTGGTGCGTGTGGGAGATGTGGAAGAGGAGCGTCGTGGAGCGTGACGTGATTCTCAGAGGACGTGTCGGGTAGCGACTCGTTGCTCTTGTCAGTGCTGCTGCTGCACGTAGTCGAGGATGTGCCGTGCGAGGTGTTGGGTGAGAATGCCATTGGACAGCGGGGAATCGGTACTCAACACCCCAACGATGGAGAGGAATGTCGTCCCTTGTCTAGCGGTGGAGAAGAGGGCGGTGACATCCCGTCCTTTGCCTCTTCCTCGCTGTGCTGTGCGGCGTCGGCCGCAGTGGTGTCCTCTGTAGAACAGCTGGCGTCGTCAACCTCTGGCAGCGCCTCGGCTTCGTGCGCGCACGCCGCTGTTGAGTGCACTGGCTGCTCCGGCGGCTGCTCCGTCGGCTGCTCCGTCGGCTGCTGCTGAGCGTCTCCGTCGAGAGGCTCTCGCTTTCGCTTCCTCTTGCGTGGCTCGATCATGTGCTCCTTGATGAGCGGCAACAGACCGTCGGCGAACTGCTCGTGGATATGGCGCTGACCAGGCAGAACGGCCCCGACGGGCAGGCTGCCGAAGCACAGCGCATGTATCCCGTCAAACGCGTGGATCTGCATGAGCTGGCCCACTAGCATGATGCGCATGTCGATGGCCCGTCTCCACTGGCTGCTCCTGACGGTGACCGCGGGACACAAGTTGAGCTGCTGCTGGCTGTGAAGTGTGCCGTGGTGGGCGTCGATATCGCCGTTCACGCTGGCCTGAGAAATCCGAGCCAGCGTGCGTTGCGAGGCCGTTGCGTTCGCTAGGAGCGCGTTGCGGAACAACCTGGTCTCGAGCAGACGAACGGCGCTCACGAGCGCCCCTCTGATCGCGTCGTCTGAAGTGACGCGGAGCTGCACAGTGGCGAAGCTCGGCGGATCCCCCACGTCGCGACGTGGGAGGCGCTCGGGTGGCTGGTGTGCGCGGAGCTGTTGCTGTTTGCGAGGCGCGCGGCGCTCAGCCGCTGGAGAAGTTGGTGGGCTCGCGGGCTCGGGGCTGCCGGGAGGCAATGGCTCATGGACTGGCGGAGCTCCCTCTCCATCTCGAAGCGCGGCTGCCGGAAGCCGCATAGGCTCTGCCATCGTGCGGAAACTCTGTCTGTTGACCGGGGCGTATCGTTAGCGGCTCGTTTAGCCACTTGTGAAGTGGATTTTATTTGGCGCGTGCGCGACCCCCCAAACTAATATCACAGCTGTTTACTCGTCAGAGTCCCAGTCGGACGTGTACTCTGCTGGGAAGGTTGACACCGAGGACGCCGACACGCACGACTTTGAAGAGAAGCTCGGCGACGACGGGGTCGTCGGAGGTGCTTCGTCGTCTCGGTGCAGCGCTGCGCTTGCGGCTCTCTTTCGTCGCAACGTTTCCTGGGCGTCTCCGCCAAGGTAATCCAACGCTCGGTTGCATGAGCAACAGAAGGACGCACGGCTCGTCACTCGCGCCGGGTGCAAGGGGTCGGGAAAGAGATGCTCCAGCCATGCGCGACGCTGACGTGTTGAGCCAATGACCAGCGAGGCGCGACCGTTCCGTGGCTGATATCGGCAGGCGGGGCAGACGTGCCGGCAGCCAAGTGAGCTGAGGATGGTGTCGTTCTCAACGTCCAGCGTTTTTGTCTTGGTGACGCAGGCAGCGCAGATCGGCACGCCCTGTGAACGGACCCACGCCACAGCCAAGCCCATCTTGTCATTAACCAGGCAGGTAGAACATACCACTTTGAGGTGCTGCGATTGCACATGCCTGTAGCGACCACGAGTCGTCGATTGGGTCACTATCACAGGCTGTCCGTCGCCACAGCATCTGGAGACCTGGAATCTGCTGAGGTACTGTTCCGGGTTGGCTGCGAGGTCGGCCACCAGGTTCATGTAGTCTTCTGATACCCTTAGGAACGTGGCCTGTGCAGCTCTGATGCATACGACACCTGGCTCCGTGTCTTCAACGAGGGGTACGAGTCTCATGCGCGGCGTCTCCGTTGCTTTCTACACCGTTAACACGTCGTAAATAGAGATGATATGTCACGGGAGGCTAGCGACCTCCGGGCAGCTACTCAACTTGACCCTCAAAGTCGCCCCTGGGACGGCCACGGCGTTTCCGCTAGTGCCCCTGAGGAAGTTAAGTCCGGCGTATGCCAGTACCGACCCGCACGCTGCATCAAGCCAACAGGCTTTTGCCGCGTCGGCCTCGTGGATGAGCGTGCCGTAGTTGGACAGCGCCGTGTAGCCCCCGACGTTGATTGCCGGTGCGGTGAAGCAGTTCAGGTACAACGGCGCGTAGGGCGTCATGGGAGGAGGTGAGGGTGGAGGCGGTGGCGGCTCTGGTGGCGGAGGCACATATGGTGGCGACGGCGGCGACGCGGGCTGTGTCGCCGGTGGTGGTTGCGAGGGTGGCGGTGGTAGCGGCGGAGGTGGTGGCGGTGGTGGCGGAGGCTGTGGCGGAGGCGGTGGAAGCGGTGGCGGTGGCGGGCTCGTGGGTGGAACAAATGGTGTTGCATTTACATCAAGAGTGGTGCCGCTCAACCAAGGAGGCGATGGAGGTGGAGGAAAGGGTGGTGGGCGCGGAGGTGGGCGCGGAGAGGGAGGCGGGAACGGAGGCGGCGACGGAGCTGGAGATG
>TARA_R110002050_G_C8962353_1_pt1 | contig 17477 bp, 13 predicted proteins | sample TARA_R110002050 | Tara Oceans TARA_R110002050 (sample SAMEA4396988) | marine metagenome | biome: Polar Biome; feature: [DCM] deep chlorophyll maximum layer (ENVO:01000326); material: water (ENVO:00002006), including particulate matter (ENVO:01000060) such as... | depth 25 m
TAGGTATAACAAACTTCAAAATGAAGCCGCTATCGAAAGATAGCGACTTTTTTTGTAGCCAATTTAATACACAAAAAAACGCCAAGTGAAAATCATTTTCACTTGGCGTTTTTTATTGAATTTTGTTTAGACTAAACTTGCTACGTTAAACGCTAGTTTAGTTGAATCCTACTTAATAATTTAATAGCGATTGCATCGCTATAAATGCCTTGTCTGCATTTGGCAGCATTGCTTCTTCTAAAACTGAATTTAAAGGAATGGCAGGAACATCTGCAGCGGCTAAAACTTTAACTGGGGCATCCAATTGCTCAAAACATACATCGTGTATATGACCAGATAATCCTCTAGCAAAAGATTGCCCATCTGGTTCTTCGGTAATGATTAAACACTTATTGTGAATTTTAACACGTTCATATATTAACTCCTTATCAATTGGGGCCAAAGAACGTAGGTCAATAATTTCAATTTGATTGTTTAATTTCTTAGCAGCATTATGAGCCCAGTGAACTCCCATTCCATAGGTAACAACCACAATGGATTTACCTGCTTTAATATTTTCATCGGACGCTTCCAAAGTAATTTTGCCTTTACCAATAGGAACCACATAATTTTCGTCTGGCTCAATAGTCATTGCACGTTCAGTACCTTTTACTTTGCTCCAATACAATCCTTTGTGTTCAAAAATAACCACAGGATTAGGGTCGTAATAGGCAGCTTTCATTAGTCCCTTCATATCTGCACCGTTGGAAGGATATACGACTTTAATTCCTTTAATATTAGTCACAATACTTTCTAAAGAAGAAGAGTGAAATGGACCACCAGAACCATACGCTCCAGTTGGAACCCTTATCACAGAGGAAATTGCCCATTTACCATTGGATAGGTAATAAGAACGACTTAATTCTGTGAAAAGTTGATTTAAAGCGGGCCATATATAATCTGCGAACTGAACTTCCACAATCGGTTTGCAACCAGCGATAGACATACCAACAGTGCTTCCAATAATAAAGGCTTCTTGAATAGGGGTATTAAATACCCGATGATTCCCGAATGATTGAGCCAAAGTTGCAGCTTCTCTAAACACGCCTCCTAAACGACCTCCTACATCTTGACCATAAAGTACAGCTTCGGGATGTTTTTGCATGACTTCTCGAATGGCAAATAAGGCCGAATCTACCATAACGGTTTTATCTTTACCTTTTGGAGCACGTACTCCTTTTTCTTCTGTAATTGGAGTAGGAGCAAAATCATACGTAAATAAATCCTCTGGTGTGGGATCAGCAGATGCATGTGCTTTTTCAAAATCAGTTTGAACAAGATTAAAAGAGTTTTTCTCTATATCATCTAATTCTTGATTGGTAAATCCAGAAGTCAGTAGTTGCTTTCTAAAACGCGGATATGGATCTTGTTTCAATGCTTCATCATAATCATCTCGGTAGGTTTCTCTTCTCACTCCTGAAGTATGATGCGCCAATAATGGAACGCTAGCCCGAATTAAAAACGGCCTTCTTTCTGTACGTATAGTATGAATTATTTTTTTCAAAGCGATATACGACTCGAAAAAATCTGCGCCATCTACTTCGACAACTTCTATTCCTTTGAAACCTTTAGCATATTCTGCTGAATTTTGTAATCTAATTTCGGATGAATGAGCGGAAATATCCCATTCATTATCTTGGACAAAGTAGAGAATAGGAAGTTGTTTTAATGCCGCCATGTGTAAAGCTTCCGAAATTTCACCTTCGGTCATTGCTGCATCGCCAATAGAACATACCACAACCGATTTATCCTCTTTGGGGGTATACCCTATATTTTCGGTCTCTCGGTATTGAACGCCCATCGCTAAACCAGTTGCAGGAATGGCTTGCATTCCTGTTGCTGAAGATTGATATGGCATTTTGGGTTTGTCGTCATCTTTTAATGATGGATGCGAATAATACAAACGACCACCAGAAAATGGATCATCCCGCTTGCCTAGTAATTGCAACATCAAGTCAAAAGGTTTCATCCCCACCCCTAATAAAACGGAGTCGTCTCGGTAATAAGGAGATATATAATCCTGTGGAAGCAACTGTAAACTTAAAGCAAGTTGAACCGCCTCATGCCCCATAGAAGTGGCATGTACATATTTTCCGGTAACCTCCTTTTTAGTTTCATATAAGTTGGACATGGCGCGTGCTTGGGTTATTAAATTCCAAGCCTTGGTCAATACCTCTTTACTAATAGAATCTTTTTTTTGTGGAGATTTTGCTTTTTTCTCTTTCATATCAAAACCATATAATAGTTGGCTATAAAGGTAGTAATTAATTTTTAATTTTTAGCTTAAAGCCAAAAGCCAGTCTATTATTTCAATAAACTGGCTTTTCTTAAAATATAAAAATGTTTAGTAAGTGTAGGTTAAACCTACTCCCACTGTTTCTTTAAACTGAACTGCTGGCCCTATTTGAATAGGTGTTCCAGCGTTGTTTCTTGCTAACACAATAGCAATATCTTCATCATAAATAAGATTGGTGGTAACGGTGGCAGTGATAAACTTATTAACTTTCATTAATAGCATCAAATTCCAGTTTACGTCAATAGCTCCGAAATTATGAAGATAATCAGAAAAGAAATCTGCTTGAGTACTTAAAGTAACGTTTTCTAAAATTTCTTTTTTGATGGTGATTTTTGCATAGGCACCAAATTCTGATCTTACTTTTTCACCAGCTACGTTACCGTATTTTCCTTTTCCAGTACCTACACCATTCGCATCAGGTACATCAAAGTTGGCTAGAGAATCATTTAAGATAAAAGTGGTTTTACTAGTTACTGGTGAGAGGTTTACGTCAAGCCAATCTCCTTTTTTATAGTTTGCACCAATACCCGCAAGTAAATAGCCTGGAGCCATTAAATCAGAAATTTTTAACACTGTGTTATCGGGGTCAAAACCATCTGTAAATTGAGATCTTAAGGTTCCAAAGGCATTTATATCCCAATTTTCGTTCACCTTACGACCCAGTTTAGTTCCAATTTCCCATCTATCATCAGATTTGGTAGTTTCATTATTACCTTGTTGAATTAATCCGTAGGCTAAATCGATATAGTTATCCCAAGATAAACCATCTTTTTTATAATTAAAATTTCCGTTATATAGAAATGTTGCGGCAAAACTGGGTTGACCACCACCTTGCCATCGGTATAAACCTACCTGATTAAGCATTAAACCAACACCCCCATTAATAGTCCAGTTGGACGGAATGGTGTCGTTAGTCGTTGTAGCATCTTGTGAAAATGAAACATTGCTTATTGCAAGCAATCCGAGGAGAATTAATTTGTTTTTCATGTGTGGATTTGATTTTAATCTAAATGGCTGTATACAGTTTCTAATTTAGATTCTAGTTTACTTAATATTTGTTTGTTATGTACTATTTTTTGTTCAACTTCTTCTTTTAACGAGTTTGCTCCCTTACTATGCTTAAAAAATCCAAGATTATTTTCGTATTGAAGAATATTTGCTTTTATCGTTCTGATTTTTTCACGAATATATTGAGCTTCTTTTTCTAGTGCTTTTTCTGGATGTTGTGCTCCGGAAAGTTCATTAATTTTAACCTTAAAGAGGTAATCCGAAAGATCTTCTTCTTGAATACCAAATTCGGTAAGTTTTTGATGTATTGCGTTTTTATAATCTACAGATACTTTTTGTTTTTCGTTCATTGGAACAAATCCAATTTGATTGAACTTATTAATCAAAACATCAATTTCTTGTAAAGATTTCTTTTGATCATCTTGAAATTGAAGGTCCTTGATGTTTTGGATGATTGCGAATTTATTTTCTAAATTAGCTTTTTGTTCAATGGTATCTTGTTTTTGTTGTGTTTTCTTGTTTTCAAAAAACGCATTACAGGCAGATCTAAATTTTTTCCAAAGACGTTGTTCATCGCGATGGTGAGCGCTTCCTATTTCGCGCCATTGCTTTTGTAATTGAGTAAGCGTATTTGCGGTATTTCGCTGATCGGTGTTGTGAATTAATCCTTCAGCTTTTGCAACTAGCTTCTCTTTTGCCTCTTTGTTTTGATCAAACACGGCTTTTATTTCCGCATAGAATTCACTCTTTGCTGAAAAAAACTGGTCAGCTTCCTTTTTGAATTCAGCCCAAACTTTGTCATTATCTACTTTAGGTGCGAAACCTATAGTTCTCCAGTCTTTTTGAAGTTCTAAAACAATTTTGGTATGTTTCTTCCAGCTTTTATCTGATGTTATATTATTCCCGTTTATTTCTTTTAACCGAGCAACCAGAACATTTTTTTTCTCTAGATTTTCCTTTTGTTTATCTTTTTGAGATTTGTAATATTCTTTTATTTTGTTAAACACATCATGGTTTGCTTCCCAAAACTGATCTCTGATTTCCTCCCATTTCTCCTTAAAAGTAGGCCCAATTTCATTCCATTCATTGGTAAGTCTCCGAGCGGTAGAATCCATATCCTTAAAAGATTTGATTTGAGCCGTAGCTTTCATTTTGGCTACAATTTCTTCCTTTAATTGAAGGTTCTTCTTAAGGTCATTTTCCAAAAGTTCACGGTAAATATGCATGTTATAGAAAAACTCATCTCGTGCTTTACTATACGAGGCCTCCATTTCTTTTACCTTGTCTTGAGGTATTTTACCAATGGATTTCCACTTTGTTTCAATTTCCTTAAATGACTCGTGAGCCTTTTTTATGTGCTCTTCCGTTTTTAAAGCTTCAATTTGCTCTAACAAACCTTGCTTTAAGGTGAGATTGTTTTTTTCCGCGTTAGCAAGGTTTTCTTTGAATGCTTTTTTATGCTTAGAAAATTCAGCCCATAGCTCATCAAACTTGACATCCTGTTCGTCTCGTATTAATTTGAAATCTTCAGCTGCGCCACCATCTGCAACAAAAATCTTTTTTTGTTCCTGGATAGTATGAGCTACAGCAGCTTGATAGGATTCCAAAATAGGTTTCCCAGCGGCCATTGTTTCTTTCGACATTTCTTGTTTAACAAGCTCTTGGAGTGCGGTGTTTATCTCTTCTTTTGTCATTATGAAGGTAAATTTAATTCAATTTGATTTTGTTGAATATTGTAAATCTGAGGCAAGTTTACTATTTATTTTGATTTGAACTGTGCAATTGCATTTTTTGTGAAGTCGGATAAAACTAATTTACCGCTAATTTCTGCTCTTTTATATAATAAGGTCTCCCAGTGCTCAGTTCCTTCCCAAAATACTTGCTTTATATGCGACATTGCTTCGGGATTGTAACTATTTAGTTTTTCTGCCAATGCTTGAATGGCAACATCCATTGTTGCGGCATCTGGGTAAACTTCGTTATACAAACCTTTTTCTTTTGCCCATTGAGCGGTCTGCCAAGCTTCGGGCGTAATGGCTAATTGTTGAGCCGCGCCTTCTCCAATTTTTCGAGATACTGCTGGGCCAACTACAAATGGTCCGATACCAATAGCTAACTCGCTTAGTTTTATGGAAGCGTGTTCGGTAGCAAAGCAATAATCCATAGCAGATGCTAATCCTACTCCGCCACCTACGGCCTTTCCTTGAATACGTCCAATAATTAATTTTTTACAGGTACGCATTGCGTTTAGAACTTTAGCAAACCCCGAGAAAAAACGTTCGCCATCTACAATGTCCACGATGGCTGTTAATTCTTCAAATGAAGCCCCGCCACAAAAAGCTCGGTCACCTCGCGATTTCAATACGATAACATTTACCATCGAATTTAAACCAGTATTAGTAATAATTTCTGCCAACTCACCCAACATATAGCTAGGAAGTGAATTACTCATTGGGTGATAAAATTCAATGGTGGCAATTCCATTATCTACATGAAACTCTACATGCCCGTCATTCTCAGTATTCTTGTTCATCTTTATCTTTTTTATTTTAAAACCATATATTGATTTATCTCAGCTCTCCTAGCAGTACCAATAGGTGCATCATCCAGCAGAACAGAAGTAAATTTAATCCTGATCTATTGTTTTTACCATAGTTAATATGGTGGCCAGCGCTACGGTTTCTCCCGTTTCGTCATATACATCAACTAAAAATTTAACGATCCCTTTTCGGAATTCGTCATCTTCTCGTTTTTCTTGTAATACCTTTTCTTTTACCGTTAATCGAACCCCAATAGTCGCTCCTGCATAAACAGGTTTGGTAAATCTGCATTCTTCCAATCCGTAATTTAATAATACCGGTCCCTTTGCTGGGTCAACAAATAACCCTGCTGCGGCCGACAGGATGAAATATCCGTGAGCTACGCGTTTTTCAAATATGGTTCCGTCCAAAGAGGTCACATCTGTATGCGCGTAAAAATGGTCCCAACTTACGTTAGCAAAATTTACAATGTCACTTTCTGTAATGGTGCGCTTATGCGTAATTACTGTTTCTCCAATTTCTAATTCTTCAAAATGCTTTTTGAAAACATGTACAGGTGTTTCTAGGTATTTCCCTCCGGGTTGATAAACTTGGGTCACAGCTCCCAAAGTGGTTGGACTTCCTTGAATAGAGGTGCGTTGCATGTAATGATATACGCCTCGTTTTCCACCCATTTCTTCACCACCGCCAGCACGACCCGGACCACCATGAGTTAGCATTGGCATAGGCGAACCATGACCAGTACTTTCTTTAGCGGAATCTCGATTGTTGATTAAAATACGACCATTGAATGGCGCAGCTCCTAAAACAAAATCAGTAGCGATGTTATTGTTTGCAGTAGTAATAGATGTAACCAATGAACCTAACCCCATTTGGGTGATTTGAATGGCTTCATCCATATTTTTGTAAGGCATGATTGTCGATACTGGACCAAATGCTTCCGTACTATGCACATCCGTTTTTTCAAAAGGACGGTCGTTGTACATTAATATAGGTGACATAAATGCCCCTTTATTTTTATCGGCTCCTGTTACATTAACTTGGTCTAAGCTACCGTAAATAATTTCTTGAGATGCCGCTAATTCGTTTACTTTTTCAAATACTTCATCGCGTTGTTCCAAACCTGCCAATGAACCCATTCGTACTCCTTCCACTTGAGGATCGCCAATCGTTGTTTTTTCCAAACGGGCAGATACAGCCTTTTGTACTTCTCCAACCAAATTTTCAGGGACTAATATTCTACGGATAGCGGTACATTTTTGACCTGCCTTTACCGTCATTTCACGGGTTACTTCTTTTACAAAGATGTCAAATTCTGGTGTTCCCGGAACTGCGTCCTCGCCCAACACCGTTGCGTTTAATGAATCGGCTTCTAAGTTAAAAGGTACCGAGTTGTTAATGATGTTAGATTGAGATTTTAACTGACGTCCCGTAAAAGCACTTCCCGTAAATGTTACCACATCCTGCCATCCTACATGATCTATAATGCCACGAGCCGAACCGACAATAAGTTGCAATGCACCCTCCGGTAAAATTTTTGATTTATGAATTTCTTGCACCATTAACTCCGTAAGGTAAGAAGTAACGGTTGCCGGTTTCACCACTGCAGGAACACCTGCCAATAAATTAACCGCTATTTTTTCCAACATTCCCCAAATTGGGAAATTGTACGCATTTATATGGATGGCGACTCCCGTTTTTGGTGTCATGATATGAGTTGCAGAAAAGGTGCCTCCTTTACTCATTGGTACTGAATCTCCGTCTACACAAAAAGGAGTATCTGGAAATTGGCGTCTTAGACTTGAATAGGCAAATAGATTCCCAATTCCACCTTCAATATCAATCCACGAGTCCATTTTAGTAGCTCCCGTAGCCCAACTCAATGAATAAAATAGATCCTTTTTTGAATGTAAATACAAAGCCAATTCTTTGATCATTCTACCACGTTCATGGAAGGTCATGTCTCGTAAGTTTTTATTCCCTACATTTCTTCCGTACGCCAATACTTCCTCAAACGAGATTCCTTGAGTAGAAGCAGTAGCTATGGTTTCTCCGGTTACGGCATTGTACAGATTTGTGCCTGGACCTTCGCCTTCAATCCACCGTCCTAAAATGTAATTTTTTAACTTCATACCTATATTTAATTGAACCCGTAAAAGTAGTGGATCTAGTAGAAATATTTAGTATGAAATGAGTGGAAATATGTGTTAATTTGGAAGGTAAATTTCAATTCATGGACTATATACCAAAACATCTATTAAGTGATGATATAATCTTTCATTATACCTCCGCTAATGTGGCTATTCAAAATATTTTGTTTGATATAAAACGAAGACTATCTGGTAAAATGAATACTTAAAAGCTAGTGAGGTGTTCAATACAATAATCTATAATCCATAAGGGTATTTGATAACCAACCCTGAGGATCACTTTATTTCTTTACGTTTTTCATTCATTAAGCTGTGTTGGAATTGAAGTTTGGTTTGTTCAATTATTCGATTACTTCTCTTTTTAAGTTTTTCCATTTTATTGTATCAATGCATTTGTGTGTTAAATTGTGTTCTGTAGAATATAGTTTAAAATCACAGGCCTAACATCATGAAAGTTAAAGGAATAGCTAGTCAAAAATGGAACATAAACCGCCTATTCTATTTTTAGTATCAATATGTTTACTTTAACTAACTTTGAGCTTCCAACTAAAATAAAAATTATGAATAAAGCAATTTTAAGTATGCTTTCAATAGCAACGGTGGTAAGTAGCTGTACAGATGCTCCCAAAGAGGAGTTATCAAAAAACAAAAGCAATTGGAAACAAATTATGGTAGAATATCCTAAAACAGAAAAGCACGATTCTATTATTAATTACTTCGGTACCGAGGTAAATGATCCCTACGCTTGGCTGGAAGATGATCACGCCCCAGAAACAGAAAATTGGGTGAAAGAAGAAAACGTGGTTACTCAAGGTTATTTAGCTCAAATTCCGTTTAGAGAAAAAATTGAGGATAGATATACCAAATTAATTAATTACGAAAAAGTGTCGGCTCCCCGTAAGGTGGGCGAGTATTATTTTATGAATAAAAACGATGGACTACAAGACCAAAGTGTTATTTATTATAAAAATGGAGAAGACGGAGAATGGGCAGTGTTTATGGATCCAAATGCAATGAGTACTGATGGTACGGTAACGGTTGGATTGATGCAAGCATCTAAAGACAATAAATTGATTGCTTACCGATATTCGGAAGCTGGTTCTGATTGGGGCGAAATTAGAATTCGCGATATTGCCACTAATACAGATGTGGCTGATGTAATAAAATGGGTTAAATTTTCGGGCGCTAGCTGGCTAAATAATGGTTTCTTTTATAGCGGATTCGAAGAGCCTAAAGAAGGAGATGAGCTTAAAGCGGAGAATAAATATCATACCGTATATTTTCACCAAATGGGAACCGAACAAAGTGAAGATAAGTTGGTTTATCGTGACACAAGCGACCCAAATTTATATCACGGTGCTGACGTTACGGAAGATGAAAAATACCTTATTTTGTATGCGTATCAAGGTACGGATAATGTGGATATTTACTTTAAATCTACAGATGACTTAAATGCTGACTTTAAACCTTTAATTACAGGATTCACTTCTAAAAGTGGGGTAGTAGACCATGTGAATGGTAAGTTTTTAGTTCGTACGGATATGAATGCACCTTTAAATCAATTGGTAGCCATTGATCCTAATAATACAGCTATTTCAAATTGGGAGGTGGTTATTCCTGAATCAGAAAACTACCTTTCTTCCGTTTCAACTGGTGGTGGAAAAATGTTCGCTCAGTATATGATTAACGCTACAACCAAAATTTTTGTTTTGGATTTGGATGGAAGTAACAAAAAGGAAATTTCACTACCCGGAACTGGTTCAGCTAGTAATCTAGGCGGTAAAAAAGAAGAGTCTAAACTTTTTTATTCTTTTACTTCGTTTTTATATCCACCAACCATTTTTGAGTATGATGTAGTTAGTGGCACATCCAAAGAATATTACCGACCTGAAATTGATTTTGATCCATCTTTGTATGAAGAAAAACAAGAATGGTTTACAAGTAAAGATGGAACTAAAGTGCCTGTTTTTATCGTACATAAAAAAGGAATAGTAATGGATGGTCAAAACCCAACTTTGCTATATGCCTACGGAGGGTTTAATGTTTCGCTTACTCCTTCATTCAGCACTTCAAGAATTATTTTACTTGAAAACGGAGGCGTTTTTGCCATGGCTACTCTTCGTGGTGGAGGAGAGTTTGGCGAAGAATGGCACCAAGCTGGTATGAAAACAAAAAAACAAAATGTGTTTGATGATTTTATAGGAGCAGCGGAGTATTTAAAATCCCAAAAATATACATCTACCGAAAAATTGGCTATTCAAGGAGGCTCAAATGGAGGGTTATTAATTGGAGCTGTTATGGCACAAAGACCCGACCTTGCTAGAGTGGCATTCCCTGCAGTAGGAGTAATGGATATGTTAAAGTATCATCAATTTACCGTTGGTTGGGGGTGGACTCCAGAATATGGTTCAAGCGAAGATAGTAAGGAGATGTTCGATTATTTATATGGATATTCTCCACTTCATAACTTGGTAGATGGCACGGAATATCCTTGTACTATGGTGACTACAGCAGATCATGATGATCGGGTTGTACCTGCGCATTCATTTAAATTTGCGGCTCGTTTGCAAGAAGCGCATTCAGGAGAAAATCCGGTACTGATTAGAATCGCCACAAATGCAGGTCACGGTGCGGGAAAACCAATATCTAAAGTTATTGAAGAGCAAGCAGATCAATGGGCATTTATGTTTTATAACATGGGAGTTACGGATTTATATTAATCCCTGTTGAGAGTGTTGGATGGAATAATGATTTAAATTAGCTGTTTAGGGTAGCCTATCGTCTTCGGTAGCCTACCCTTTTTTAATCAAGAAATAATATGAAAAAATCAGGATTCTTATTATTGCCAATAATTCTTGGGATCACAAGTCTGTTTTTTTTATCATACTCTAGTGGAGCAGCTGCCAATGGAGGTGGAGACAGTACAGGTTCTCCAGGGTCATCCAATTCATGTAGCGGATGTCATAGTGGAGGAAATTTTGGAACTTCCATTACCATTTCAATTAAAAATACATTGGGAAATAGTGTTACCTCCTATGTCCCAGGTGCAAGTTACACGGTAGAATATCAGGTAAGTGCCGCATCAGGAAGTCCAAAGTTTGGTTTTCAAGGTGTAGCTTTAGCTACAGGTAATATTAATGCAGGTGTTTTTGACACCGTTTTTACATCAGGAACACAAATTTCTATTTCTGGTGGTCGCTATTTACCGGAACATTCCACTCCTAGCCTCACCGGAACCTTTAAAGTAGGATGGATAGCCCCTTCAATCGGCACAGGAGTGGTTACGTTCTATTATGCTGGTAATGCGGTGAATGGGAATGGGGTTCCACTAGGAGATCAGCCAACCAGCACCCACTCTTTTACTTTATCCGAACAAGGGGCTTTTGCTGCAAATATTACACAAGTTGGATTTATTGCTTGCAATGGGGATAGTAACGCATCTTTAAACGCCACAATTTCAAATGGGGTACCTCCCTATATTTATGTTTGGTCAAATGGAAATTCTTCTGGCTCAACAACAAGTACTAGTCATCAAATCAGTAATTTAACCGCAGGTAATTATTCGGTAACCGTTACGGATGCAAATTCGCATTCTGCGCTTAACAGTTTTGTGGTCACCCAACCAGATTCCATTAATATTGCGTTTACAGCTATTGAGCCAACCTGTTTTACCGCTACCAATGGGAAAATTACGGCAAGGATTACTGGAGGAATTAGCCCCTATCAATTAAACTGGAATACCGGTGCTGTTGGATTGGAAATTAGTGGGTTGGATACAGGTAATTACAGCGTTCAAATTCAAGATTTTTCAGGGTGTATCTCTTCAAAAGGAATGGTGTTGTCTTCAAGCAACACATTACCAATTGTTGACTTAGGACCAGATACTCTTTTTTGTGAGTCGGATTGGTTTTATGTTTTGCACAGTAGGTTCTTATGCATTCTCAGAATCAGAATATATACGTGCGTTTCCAAACCCAGCGATTTCTTCTGTTGACATATCCACGCCATTAAATGGTATGCTAAAAATATATTCCAATGCAGGAATGTTGGTGCATCAAGAATTAAAGACGCAATCGAATATTTACGTGAATGTTTCCAATTATAAAACAGGGTTATATTTTGTAACCCTAGAAACCAAACATGGAGTGATTACAAAGCGAATTATGATTGCTCCAGAAAATTGAACCCATTGGTTTTGATTATTTTCTAATCACAGTTACCGCGTTAGCTTGTTGTGCAGGTAAAATTAAAACATCAGCTATATTCACGTGTTTTGGACGCGAAACAGCATACCAAATTACATCCGCAATATCTTCTGGTTTAAGTGGGTCCATACCTACATAAACGTTATCAGCCTTTTCTTGGTCACCATACAATCGAACTATCGAAAATTCAGTTTCCACCATTCCAGGAGCAATATTGGTAACTTTAATTCCGTGTTTCACCAAATCTATTCGCATCGCTTGAGACAAGGCATCCACGGCATGTTTAGAAGCGCAATACACATTGCCATTAGGGTAAACTTCTTTACCAGCTATAGAACCAATATTTATTATATGGCCGCTACCATTAGCTTTTAACCAAGGAATAACCGTTTTACTAACGTTAAGTAACCCTTTCACATTGGTGTCAATCATACGATCCCAATCATCAAAACTTCCTTCGTCTATAGGTGAAACCCCCACAGCCAATCCAGCATTGTTTATTAAAACGTCAATATTTTTAGTTACTTCCGGTAAGCTACTAAGCATGTTCACCGTTTCCACTCGATCTCTTACATCAAAGCATAAAGTAGTTACCGAAATAGAAAATTTAGTCAAGTCTTGCTGTAACTGTTCTAACCGGGCCTTTCTTCTTCCAGTTAAGATAAGGTCATATCCGTTTTGAGCAAAAATAAGTGCGCATGCTTTTCCTATGCCCGAAGTTGCGCCAGTGATGAGTGCTTTTTTATTCATAATAATGTAGTTTATTAAAGACCTACTCCAAAATTCATACGAACCACAGGTTGGTCATAAATTGGATAATTGGCATCAGGAGTGACATTCCATAATATGTAAATTCCCGCAAATCCATGGCTACCAAGTTGAACTCCATATCCTCCTCCTACAAGTAAACTTTTTAGCCATCTTGGGTCATCATTAATGTAATATTGACCATACAACATTTCATATTCTGCATGTGCAAAAAGTCCTTTGAAGATAATGTATCGCGCAAAAGGAGTTATGCCGTAGGTGCTAGATGAATAGTTAGCGCCAATTCGATTATCTTTAAAATAGCGATAGGTGAAAATTCCTCCCACTACAAATTTATCAGTAACAGAGTAGCCCACCAACGGAGTCACACCAATTACGGTGTAATTTCCAAACTGTAAATCCAATCCACCACCGAGTACAATGCGGTCCTTTAACGGTTTTGGTTGCGGTTTTGATTTTGGCCCCTTAAAAGTATTATTGGTATTACTACTATCATTTGAACTTTCAAATTGAGCCCATGCAGTGCTGCTTAGAAAAATAAATGCAATTACAATTAATGCTTGAATTTTCATGCTATTTTTTTAGGGGACTAAATTACGCATTCTCATGGTGATTGTAAAGTGAAAAAAAATCAATTCATTTGTATGAAGCTTACATAAACAAATAATTACTTTCGCTAAAATTGAAAGTATGAGCGAATTTATCAAGTTTGAGGTAATTAAAGGAGTAGGAGTAATAAGGTTGAACAGACCGGATAAGTACAACTCTTTTGTGCGTGAAATGGCTCTTGATATGCAAAAAAGATTAAGCCAATGTGCCGAAGATAAATCTATTAGAGCGGTATATTTAACTGGAAATGGAAAGGCGTTTTGTGCTGGTCAAGATTTAGCGGAAGCTATTGATCCTAATGGACCCGAATTATCCAAAATAGTTTCTGAACATTATAATCCCATTGTGGAGCAAATTCGAAATATTGAAATGCCTGTGATTTGTGGTGTGAACGGAGTAGCAGCAGGGGCAGGTGCTAACATTGCTTTAGCTTGTGATATTACGTTGGCTGCGGAATCGGCTAGCTTTATTCAGGCATTTAGTAAAATAGGACTAATCCCAGATAGTGGAGGAACTTACTTCTTGCCAAGAATTATAGGGATGCAAAAAGCATCCGCCTTGATGATGCTTGGTGATAAGGTTTCCGCTATGGATGCGGAAAAAATGGGAATGATTTACAAAACCGTAGCTAATGAATCATTAGACCAGGATGCTATGGCTATTGCTTTGAAATTAGCTCATATGCCTACCTACGGTTTAGCTTTAACAAAAAAAGCTTTAAATAAATCTTTTACCAATGATTTAACGAGTCAGCTGAAATTAGAGGATGAACTACAGGCCAAGGCAGGGGTTAGTGAGGATTATGAGGAAGGAGTCAACGCATTTTTAGAAAAAAGAAAACCAATTTTTAAAGGCCAATAATTACAAATTGGTTTGAGTAAATGGTATAAATAGATATAATGGAATTAAATAAACAAAGTAGAATAGGAATTATAGGCGCTGGAGCCATGGGCTCGGGAATTGCTCAAGTTGCCGCCACGGCAGGGCATGAGGTATGTTTGTTTGACCTTAATGAAAAATCATTAAAACTAGCTAAAGAAAAATTAGCTAAAGTAATGAGCCGTTTGGTTGAAAAAGGTCGGTTATCTGAATTGGATGCAACTGCTATTCAATCCCGAATTAAATATGCGGATGGGTTAAGTACGTTTTCTGATTGTGACTTAGTTATTGAAGCCATTGTAGAAAACCTATCCGTAAAACAAGATGTATTTGCTCATTTGGAAAGTATTATGAGTGCTGATGCAATACTTGCTACAAATACGTCTTCCCTTTCTATAGCGTCCATTGGAGGTAAACTAAAATTTCCCGAAAGACTTATAGGTATTCATTTTTTCAATCCGGCTCCATTAATGCCTTTAGTTGAGATAATCCCTTCATTGGTTACGAGTAACCTGGTGGAAAAACAGGTACTAAGCCTAGTTTCTTCTTGGGGTAAAAAAGTGGTTCTGGCTAAAGATACTCCTGGTTTTATTGTGAATAGGGTAGCTAGACCATTCTATAGTGAAGCGATAAAAATGGTGGAAGAAGGTTTTGCAGATGTTCCTACCGTTGATTGGGCGATGAGAGAAATGGGTGGTTTTCGAATGGGACCATTTGAATTAATGGACTTAATCGGTCATGATGTCAACTTTGTGGTAACTGAAACGGTATGGACTGAAATGTTTTTTGATCCAAGATATAAACCTTCTATTACTCAGAAAAGACTCAAGGAAGCCAATTGGCTTGGGCGTAAATCCGGTAAAGGGTTTTACAATTACGCTGAGAACGCACCCAAATTAAACCCTAGTAAGGATTTGAAGATTGCAAATCAAATATTTGAGCGAATAATTTTCATGTTAATTAATGAGGCCATAGACGCACAGTTCCTTCAAATAGCATCAAAAGAAGATATTGAAACTGCCATGACAAAGGGTGTTAATTATCCCAAAGGGTTAATAGAATGGGGAGAAGAGTTAGGTTGGAACAAAGTATTGCTAGGTCTTCAAAAATTATTCGAGAGATATGGCGATGATCGCTACAGACCAAGTGTTTTACTGAAGGATATGGTTGTTTAATCTAATCTGACTATCGTTTCCGTTGTTTCCTTGGTTTATGTGAACCCGGTGCGCTACAATCACTAAAGTGCCAGTCGTATTCTCCTAAACCACGTTGTTTACAAGGTTTGTTTATGTATATAGGTATCTTCAAATGAGTATAAACACCAAATCTGGATACATCTGTATTAATGATATAAGGGAAAATATTATCGGTTCCTAAAGTTAAATACCAAAATCTAAAAGCTAGGCCTAGTCCTGGTTTCCAAATAGTATTGATGGATAGCGGTGCGGATATTCCAAACCGCTTCCCTTCAAATCTTGGCGTTATGGCTAACATACTAATCCGCTCTGGCCCAAATGATTTTTTAAGAGGTACTCCGTAAACTAATGTAGTGTTAACAAACATTCCTTTCCCAAAATTGTAGTCAAACTGGAACGAAAATGAAAGTGGAAGCTTGGCGAAATATGTTGATTTTGAGTCTGTAGTACCGTTCGAAAAAATGGCGTCCATTCGCGTGATTACCGATTCAATATCTTTGGATACTAGTTCAGCGTAATTTGGCCATTCTCCTGATGCATTTTGAACAGTTCTATTGTGCGAACCCTTAAATTTAATGGCTCCAATATCCAATATAGAAAATCCCAATCGGTAAACGTAATCAACGTATTTGCAATTACTTTGTGGAGAATGGGGCTTGTAATAACGAGAAGGCGATACTTTCTTTTCCAAAGTAAACCCTATATCAGCGCCATATCCTACCCCTGGATGAAACCCAATTTTAGAGCCACCGTATCTTCCGGTGTAATTGTTGACGTATGCGTTGCTGGAATCTGCCATGGTATAGTTGAAGTTATCCACTAAAAAATCGATTCCACCTATTCCCAATAAGTATTTAAAATTTACCCCTACATTAACGATAAGGTTTCCCTTCTGATGTAAAATCATTCCACCGTTAACGCCAAATTCAAGAAAGCTGATTGCCTTAGTTCTATAGTTGTCTCCATTTAAAGGTTTGCCGTAATAGTCCGGTATTTGTAGTCCGTCAACCAAACCTCTTGTAAATTCTTTAGGTAGGTTTCTTCCTACAGCATAGTTTCTAAATGCTGTACTGACTCCAACTGAAAATTTACCTATGCTCGCATTAACGGCTGGACCTAGAATAATCATCTCCACTTGACCATCAACTTTTGTAGCAGCGGAGTTGAATTTTAACTCTTTTGGAAATTTACCGGTTAAGGGAGAGAATTCATCCGCAGCTAGGTACGCTCCATTAGTTGCTCCGAAAAAATATAGTCCGCCTAATTGTACATCAAGCCACGGAAGTGGGTCAACAGCTAAAGCTGGATTAATACGGATTCCTTCGGTAACGTTTATGTTATCGTGTGCAACCCCCATCTGCATTTGAGAAAATCCCATTGCCTGATAAAGAACTGCAAAACAAAATAGTGATAGCCTTTTAAATTTCATTGGGGAGACTTGAATAAACAAATTTAAATTCAATTTAGAAACTTTACATGTACTAGATGGTCAAATGCTTTTAGATTTAGCCATTTAAATGTTGAAAAGTGATCGTTTTTGTTTCTATTATCAAAACGAATATCTATCGCATAATCTATTTGGTATTGGTAGTACTGGTTAAGGGGTTTTAGTAATAATAAAAATGGCGATTAAATGATGTTTTAACCCAAGAGCCTTCAAAAATAATCGTTCAAACGAAAAAAAAGGTCCTATATATAAAGGGATGTAGGGTAATAGATGTAAATTGAAAACAGGATTAGCTAAAAACGGCAAAAAAATAGTATGTATAAAGGTCAGGCTGTGAGAG
>TARA_R110002050_G_scaffold271191_1_pt1 | contig 17448 bp, 17 predicted proteins | sample TARA_R110002050 | Tara Oceans TARA_R110002050 (sample SAMEA4396988) | marine metagenome | biome: Polar Biome; feature: [DCM] deep chlorophyll maximum layer (ENVO:01000326); material: water (ENVO:00002006), including particulate matter (ENVO:01000060) such as... | depth 25 m
AGAAATAAAGCCCTAAAGCCTTGCCAATAGCGAAGTATAGCGAAACAACTTTTCCATTTTGATTTCAGTATGGCGTGCCATATCCTAAATATAGATAAAAATATATCCTATTATAAACCTTTGCCAATGACGATACGGAAATCGAGGAGGCTTAACGACAAAAAGAAAAAGAACGCTTGGAGGAAGATTATTGGTAAACTTACGAGCGTTTGCGCAACGAAGTAAAGCCATTGAAAAACGAATAGAACCATTGTGTGTATAAGTCTTTCGGGCTACCTATGAGGAGAAAAGTCAAAAACCGCCTACCGGTAAAGGTTAAAGAACTTTTGAATGAATATGATGAGCTGATAATCCGAAGGTAGCTGGTTCGAGTCTAGGTGGAAAAACAAAAATTAACCCCTTAAATTTCAAGGGGTTAATTTTTTTAGTTTTTCCCTTAAAAATAGGGATTACAGTTTGTGAAATTAGGTAATGGGAGTGTCCATTCAGATGAATTTAGATTAAATCCTTGACATACTGTTACATTTTCAACATCCCAGGCACTTAAGTCCTGATTAAAGGATGAATGAGCAAACATATAAGACATATCAGTAACATTACTTACTTCCCATGAACTTATATCCTGGTTAAAAGGATTAGGGGCTACATTAATATAAAGGTCCAGACTCTGAAACATCCCTTGCATAGAAATAACACTACTCACATCCCATGAGCTAATGTCTTGATTAAAAGAGGAGTAGGCGAACAGGTTATTCATATCAGTAACATTGCTCACATCCCAGTTCCGTATGGGTTGATTAAATGAAGAATTATAAAACATACTTGCCATGTTAGTCACACTACTCACATTCCAGGAGCTTATATCTTGATTGAATACAGAAGTTGAAAACATAGCACTCATATTAGTAACTTTACTTACATTCCAGGCACTAATATCTTGATTGAACAGGCTACCCGCAAACATAACCCACATATTGGTAACATTACTTACATCCCAAGCACTGATATCCTGGTTAAAAGGATTTGGAGCTGAAGCTCCCATTCCTAAGGGACTCCAGAACATTCCTGCCATATTAGTAACATTGCTTACATCCCAGGAACCAATGGATTGGTTGAAATTTAAATCTTTGAACAAATAACTCATACCTGTAACCTTGGTAGTACAAACTTTGGTTATATCTTCACCATCCCGCAACATCTCTCTCAACATAGTTTCATCAACAATAGTGTAGACAACTCCATTAATTGTACCCTGTTCACCAATTTCCCCCCATTCGTAGCATTTTATAGTTATACCATTTTCATCTAGGTATATTGGTGATAGTTTTGGGCATCCATTTTCATCTACATTTTCGCCCTGAGGAGTATTACTACACAGGTCCATGTCATCAGTAACTCCATCTCCATCAGTGTCTTTCTGAGAATCAGAACATCCGTTTTCACCAACCTGTTCTCCACTTGGGGTATCAGGGCAGGTATCCATATCATCAGTTACCCCATCTTCGTCTGAATCTAATATTTCAAAAACAGCGGTAATATCCATGTCGGAATCCATGGTTATGGTAACAGGATTATCTGTAATTTGAATACTTCCGGTCCATTCAACAAATGAATACCCATTAGAAGGGGTAGCCTCCATAGTTACAATAGCTCCTTCATCATAAGTACCACTTGTCGGAGTAACCACTCCCCCCTCTGTTGGGGTTACAGAAACATTTATGGAGAATTGAATTGTCTCGTCATCAGAATCCTTTGTACAACCGAGAAAAAGAAGGATTATTACGGGAATAATTAAAAGTAATTTTTGAAGAGTTTTCATGGTAACATTCTTATTTAACAAAAGAGTAAATACAAATTTATAAGACACTTCAGGAGTCCACAATGATCTCAATCACTCTAGTGAAAGATTGAATTAGATTAAATAAAGGATAAGAGGTAAATTGATTTTTAGAACTTAATTTGTTTTATGGAACTCCGGAAGTTCCAAAATGGAACTACAAAATGGAACTATTAGTGGTGCAAGGGCTATTACCCGAAAATGCTAAATTTTCACGAAGGAAGATCTATGACCTGTATCATTTTACACACCATAACCTTCCCTTACTTTCAATTCTTGGTAAACAGAAAATCAAAAAATGAAAAATGAGTTTAACCATAGAACCGTAAGTATACAGATAGACAGGGTGATACTTAAAGGAAAACTGGCCGTACCCCAAAACCCCATAGGCTTAGTAATTTTTTCTCATGGAAGTGGTAGCAGCCGCCTAAGTCCTCGAAATAACTATGTGGCCGAGATTTTACAAAAAAATCACTTGGCCACTTTACTCTTTGATTTATTGACAGTAGACGAAGACAAAATCTACGAAAATCGATTCAATATCGATTTACTCACACTTCGCCTTATAGATGTAACGCAATGGGCACAACAACTACAAGACACTAAAAACTTGCCCATAGGTTATTTTGGGGCCAGTACTGGAGCCGCATCGGCCTTGAAGGCCGCGGCATTCTATGGTGACGATATAAAAACTGTTATTTCACGAGGTGGACGACCCGATCTCGCGCTAAAAGACCTCCATAAGGTTACCGCTCCCACACTACTAATAGTTGGAGGTTGGGATAATGTAGTTATTGAACTGAATGAAAAAGCCTATCAAGAACTAAAATGCGAGCGGAAATTAGAAATTATACCAAATGCAACCCATTTGTTCGAGGAGCCGGGAAAATTGGAGGAAGTTTCGCGAATATCGGCATCTTGGTTCACTAAACATATGTTGAACAAAAAATAAAAACCCATGTTTGAAAACAGATTTGATGCAGGAACACAACTAGCTAAAAAATTAGCCAAATACAAAAATGAAAACGTAATAGTATTGGCCATTCCTAGAGGTGGTTTACCTATAGGAGCATTAGTAGCAAAAGATCTTAACGCACCATTAGATGTAGTTCTAACTAAAAAAATAGGGCACTCAACCAATAAAGAATATGCTATTGGTGCCGTTGGTCTAGAAAACATCATCTTAACCAATTCCTTGAACATAGACAAAAGTTATATTGACGCCGAGACCGCCCGCATACGTAAAACGCTAAGAGATCGTTACAATCAATATTATAAGCATCAATCACCCTCAAATCTTAAGAACAAGACGGTAATTATAGTCGATGATGGTGTCGCAACGGGCAGTACGTTGCTAGCGACCGTAGAACTAGTATACAAACAAAAACCATCTAAAATTGTAGTAGCCATACCTGTTGCCCCAGTTTCTGCAATCCATAAAATATCGAATACCCAAAATGTAGATGAAGTCATCTGTATTCTTATACCCGATAATTTCCATGCGGTCGGCCAATTCTATAAAGAATTCGAACAAGTTTCTGATCAAGAAGCAATTCACATACTAGAAAAAGCCAATTCCAAAAAAACACTTGGTGGTCTTTAAGTAAAACAAAAATCTTGGTTTGTAAATTCGTTTTAGTTACTTGTAACTATTGATCAACTACCCGTTATTTTTTAGTGGCTTTCACCACCACAAAAGAGCCCTCTCCAAAGCCTTCTTTAGGTATTTGAATTTCTTTAATTTCATCTAATAGGCCAAAGAGGGTTTGATTAAACACTAAATCTATGAACCCAGCCTCCTTAAGCAAAGTTTGTATTCGGCTAACTGTATAAAAATTTGCATTTGCAAAAAATGTACTTCTATGCCGATTTTCTATATACTGTTTGGCCACACTCCTTTCCTTATCTAAAAAGCCGATTAAAATTGTCCCTTTTCTTTTTAGAACCCTATTCGCTTCAGCCAGAGCATATTTGAAATTATCCAAATGACATATCGTTACAAAAAGTACAAAATCAAATTTCAGGTCACCAAATGGTAGCTGTTCGGCATACCCGTCTACTACTGAAATTCCTCTTTTAACGGCTAATGCTGCCATTTCTTTAGCAGGCTCTACACCTTCTTTAATTCCTAAAGGAACAGAAAACTTTCCTGTTCCTAGTCCCACTTCGATACCATGAAGATTTTCGGGTAATTTCTGGAACTGCTCTTTTATAGCCAAAAGTTCTGATTCAAATACCTGAGGGTAGTCTTCGTACCATTGCTCATAGGCTTCAACATTTTGGTCAAATATTTTAGTATGTGGCATTTTTTTTATTTTATGGTTACCTTAAAGATCGAAAGAATGCATTGTCCTTAAAATGATATAGGTCATTTATGGTAGAATTTTTATACTGAAAATAAGGTCTATCAGTAACTCTAAAGAAACTACAACTATGTTGAACTAGGTTTAGTGAAAAAGATGTGAAGGAATGACAAGAACACTAATTGGTTTTCAACTAAATATCAATTTATCAGAAAGCAACTCTTTTTTACTTACACTTAACGGTAATTTCTTACCACTTATTTCGACATTTTTACAGCTGAATTGCTCAATCCTTTTAAGGTTTACAATATATGATTTGTGTATTCTTAGAAATTTTTCTTCTGGCAGCATTTCTTCAAATGCCTTCATTGTTAAATGAACAATGAAATTCTGCTTTGCAGTTACTATGTTTATGTAATCACCAATTGCCTTTACCCATTTAATATCTCGTAGTACAACTTTTACTTTTTTCAAATTACTTTTTACAAGTACGAATTCTTCCTCTCCGATTTGATTTAATATGGTATGTTGCTTTAACGCTTTTTTAACCGCAATATTAAAACTCATTGAGGTAATAGGTTTTAACAAGTAATACGAAATATTATACTCAAACGCTTTTACAGCATAGTCAGAATTACTTGAAGTCATTATTGTTTGTGGCGGATTTTCTAAAGACTCCAAAAATTCGAATGCAGAGAGTAACTGCAAATCAACATCCAAAAACATTAAGTCTATTTTTGAATTCGTTATTTGATGTTTGGCTTCTAACACATTACTACATATGCCAGACAATACCAAGTTCGGATGATTGTTTATCATCTTTTCCATTATCTTTTGCTGTATAATGGAATTTTCCAATACTATACATCTAAGTTTCATATCTTACTTTTTAGTTATTAAAAATATAACCAGAGAACAATATCTCGTTTCATTTACAATGATACAACTGGCGTAATTTTCTCGTAATTCTTAGGTAAATGCCTTTCATAGAAGGATCAATACCTAAAAATTGCATTTAGGTTACTATTTTTCACAGGCATATCTTCAGCAGATAATAAAAATACCTTACCACCTTGTCTAAAGGTTTCTATAGCAGCCAAATTCGTTAATGAAGTATTACTGATATTTTTTGATTTATCTATGATTACCCTATTGGTTTTTAAATCAAACGTGCCAAAAATATCTTTCTCGTTTTCAATGAAAAGCGTATCTACGATACCATTTAACGCGGCACTAAGTATGTTACCTGTTTCATACGAAGTTTTTTGGGTATGATATAATTCTTTAAATTTCAGTATCATATCAGACTCGATTTTTTTAAAATAGGGTTCTATTAGGTTCCAAGAATCTTGATGCAATGAAGTCTTTACTTTAAATTCTGGATCACCACCTAAATGCTGATCATAAACGTTTTTATAAGAACTTGTTTGTTTATAGAAACTGTACAGGTAATCGGTACAAGCCAATAATAAAGGGGCATTTTGATTTTCAATGGTCTTTTTTACTCCTTTATCAACCTCCCTAAAAAATTTGACCAACTCTTTTTTATTATCATCCTTACCCTCCCCATGTCCATGAAATAAACCTGCCCCACCTATATTCTGTCCACTTCTAAACTGTAACATTTTTGGCTTATAATCAAACCCAATGGCCTCTTCTAAGCGTTTGGGTGCAAAATCTTCGACGTATAGATCTTCAAAATGATATCTTGATGCTTTAAACAGCTTTACATAATCACGACTAAGTTCCAAAAGATAATAGAGACCGTCATTTTGGTATAGTGGCAACAAGGGCTTCAGGTAAAAATGACTTGCTACAAATGTTTGTGTCTCAAAAGGTAGGGGTATCTGGTAGTATTGTAACCCCGCTTCGGAATCTAGAAAGATAGCAAGTCCGTCAGATGGGTTTCGCCATAAATCTACCCTATTTAATAATTGTACTATTGGCTCAAGGTAATCTTCTACCTCATTCTCATGTAGTTGATGCTGCAACAATACTACTCGCACCTCTTCTAAACAATTTTTCAACAATGCTTGGGCCAAATGAAGGTTTTGTTGCATCCCTTGTTTATCCATCGAAAAATATATTGACACGCAATAAAGGGCGTTCCTCTTTATCAATGTTTCAAAAGTTGTCTTTGTTAGCGGATGTTTTTCAGCAGTATACATATTCAATCAATTTTCTGCCAAAGTACCGATTGCACAAAAGAGGTAAAATGATTTGAATCAGGTAGTAAAAAATACTGTGTTAAAATCTGATGAAGAATAGAAGTAATTTATTCGAAAGTTCTACTTTATCTTTTTAAACTTGTTTTTTATTATTTATGCATTTTTGGATGGATGCCAAAAGTTCTTCAAATTCAAAAGGCTTCGCGAGATAAGCATCTGCACCAGCATCCATGCCTGTCTTTATATCAATTTTTTCAGATTTGGCACTGAAGAATATAAATGGTATTCTTTTTAAATCAGGACTTTCACCAAGATTCTTAAGTACTGTAAAACCATCCATTTCGGGCATACGAAGATCACAAAGTATTAAATCTGGCAGATGACGTTTAATTTTTTCTAACCCTATCTTACCATTTGAAGCCGTCAGAGTAGCATAGCCTTCTAGTTCTAGAAGTTCGGAAGTATTTTCTCGAATGGCATTATCATCTTCTATGATAAGAATTTTGATCATACGTAAAACCAATTAAGTTTCTAATTTTTGGAGAACATAAAAGATACAAAATTAATATGTAGGAAAAATAATATTTTCAAGCTTCATGAATTGTAATTAAATATAGAGGGCATTTGAAAGTAAGACTTACAGTTAAACATCCTTATCACACAAAATCAAAACCCATTTAAACACCTAACCAATTTTGGGTAGGTTACCCGTAATCATTGCGCTATTTCATTGAAAAAAGTAAATGACGACTACATTTCATGTATGACGTACATCATTTCATAGTAAACCATCGAAGATTACTTTGTTATGAAATTTATTATCAATTATAACTTTAGAAATATGAATATTCCAATACTAACCATTTTTACTATCCTCATTTTAGTAATCTTATGTTTAAATCAAAAGAAATATGCCGTGCACAAGGCAAAACTTAGAGGTAAAAGTGAAAGATCAGAAATGCTTCTACAAAAGCTAGACCATTGTTTAAACACTAATAACCTTGACCATAAAGTCCCAATAACTAATTGGCATGAATAGTTTCAATATTATACTATGAAAACGACAATACTATTAATTTCATTTTTCTTCGTAACGTTAGCCAAATCACAAAGTATAAGCAAGTTATATGAAAAGGCCAATGCATCTGTTGTACTCATTAAAACGTGGCAACCAGAAATATATGGCCAGGGAAAAATGAAAACCATGGTTACCTTAGCAGGACTTGGGTCGGGTTTCGTTATTTCAAATGACGGTGATATTATGACCGCGGCACATATTGTACAGAGTGCCGCTATGATCAGGGTAGTTTTCTCGGATGGAGAAGAACTACCGGCACAGGTTCTTTACTCATACCCGACTGCCGATGTTGCATTGATCAGACTGACCGAATCGAAAAACACCCCGCTATCTGTTGTTACTTTGGCCGATTCGGATAAAGTTAAAATTGGTGATCAAGTTTTTGTCATCGGATCACCTTTTGGTTTGGGCCATTCGCTGTCGGTTGGCTATATAAGTGGAAAATATTCCCGTAAACAAATCTCAAGCGGATTCATAAAGACAGAATTCTTACAAACCGATGCCGCTGTAAACGAAGGTAGCTCTGGCGGACCATTATTTAACATGAAAGGAGAAGTAATTGGCATTGCCAGTTTTATATTAAGTCATTCCGAGGGGTTTCAAGGTATATCGTTTGCGGCGACCTCTAATATTGCCAAAGAGCTTCTTTGTGACGAGAGACCCATTTGGACCGGTATTGAGGCATATTTCATTACCGCACCTTTAGCGGAAATATTGAACTTGCCACAAATTGCCGGGGTAATGGTACAAAAAGTAGCCCCACAATCTATAGGAGAAAACCTAGGTCTACGGGGATCATACTATAAACTAAATATTGAGGGTGATCAATTAGATGTTGGTGGTGATGTTTTATTGACTTTTAATGACATACCGCTAACAAATGAAAAAAATCTGGCTAAGGCGTGGTCTTTTATACATAACCTTCAATTTGGAGATACATTAAAAGCCACCATCTTAAGAAAGGGTAAAATCATGAATTTGGCATTAAAAATTCCTAAAACCGAAAAATTTTCGCCAAACTGACCTAGGTCATTTTAAAAAGGTACTGCTCGTATTACATTAGCACAATAATAATCAAACATTATAAAGTTCTTTGAAATTAATAACCATTTGAATCTTGTTCGGGGGAACCGGGATTCAATTTAACAAGAAGATAACACGTAACCATTTTGCCCGTTTGAATTCTATTTTGAGTTTGGCAATAATCACAAAATTAGAGTCAAAGTAAGCGTAAATTGGTGAAATATCGTCTTCTTAGAAACCAAGTTACCGTAGTAACTTGGTTTCTTATAAAATAAAAAGGAATTGATTTGCATTATCGCAAGAGGATACAAGTCATAGTAAAGAAGGAAATGCTGTTGCTACCCAAATCGATATGTTAAATAATCTTAGCAATAAGTTGATTTAAAAGATCGATAAAAGGTAACGACTAATTAAATTCTTTACGGAAAACAGGAAGTTTCGGCTTCCTGTTTCTTCTATAAAATTATAACTAAAAATTAAGGCTTCTAAGCAGCAATGCCTTAGCGGCCATATATTTGGTATCGCACCCATTTCTTTTATAGAGAAAAGAAAGCGAAAATGTAGCTAGTACATTATAGCTTGATCTGCGTTCAAAATTTACAGAAATGCGATACCAAAAAAAGGGCCAGATATTCTGGTATTCTGGTCCTTTTTAAAAAACATTTAGGGAAAGACCAAAATTATCGCAAGGTTATTAAGGTCGGTAGGTGTTCGAATTATTTATTGACAAAATCACCCCTATGTCATTTTAGCGATAACATGACTTAAGGCTAGATGTAACGCAAAGAATAAAACGAACACTGCAAAAGAAACAGGAGACCATAGGCCTCCTGTTTCTGTTTGTATACCTTTCAACTTTAACAATAGAATAGATACGAATACCTGCTCATGAAAACTAAGCCAGTATTGGATACTTACAAGCTTTTTCTATTGTCGCTTCCATTAATTGGTATTGGATCCTTTATTTTTTTTTATTTTATGGCTGCTAAATATTATCCTGGGGGATCTTGGATACTCCCTGATAAAAATGGTTTTAGTTTTTGGCACAATTATTTATGCGACTTATTAGATATAAATGCCATTAACGGTGAACCCAACAAAGGTCGAACTTATGCAATTACAGCTTTATGCCTGCTTTGCCTCGGTATATTTTTTTTATGGTCTTTACTTCCAAAATTATTCAAAACAAAAAATAACATTCAAAAGATTATGAGTGCCTCGGGGTACTTATCATTATTGACCATCCTATTTTTAGCACTCGGCAATCATGATGTAATTGTGCGTATAGCAGGAGTATTTGGTGTTGTTGCATTTATTGCTTGTTGTGTAGAACTTAATAGAACGAACCATAAAAAACTTTTTCTTTTAGGTCTAGTCTGTATTATTACCTTTCTTTCCAATTATTATATTTACGAAACCGGCATTTATATAAAGGCGCTTCCTGTCGTACAAAAATTTACGTTTGCATTATTTATTAGCTGGTTCATTGGTCTAGACATGGCCTTGTACAGAGTAGTTAGACAATCCTATTATATTGAAAATCAAAATCAAAATCAAGTGAGTCGATAGGTAAAACTTTATGCTATTCTTGCCTTTCTTGGAAAAAAAAGTTGATAAACCTATATTTTTCATCATCGAAATGTTCTAGAAAAACATTCTTTTTACGGGCTAGACCATCTTCCATTAGGTAGCTCAATGGTTTAAACATATCAAAACTTCTAAATATTTCTTTTGTCATCGCCAAAATCGGCAATGCTAAAATCATACCTGAAATTCCCCATAAAATACCTCCAATAAAAAGTCCAAGAATTACGAAAAAGGGGTTTATTCTAATACTAGTACCCATAATGTTCGGCGAAATTAAATTACCCTCCAATTGTTGCACAACTATGTAAAGACAAACTACAGCAATAGGTTGCCAAAAATTATCGGCGATCATAAACATGTAAAAAACGGGCAAAATTCCACCGATAGACGTACCGATATAGGGGATAATTTCAAGAAACCCTGCCAAAAAACCCCAAAAGAAAGGATAAGGAACACCTATAAGCCACAACCCTGACCCAATTAAGAGTCCTAAAATTATTATGACCAAGCCCTGCCCTAACAAATAACGCTTAGCAAGGTATTGCAACTTCTCAAAAAATCGATCAAGTCTTTTTCTGTTTTCAAGATTTGATTGTACCAATAAAAAACTTTTGAATGCCGTACTGTATAATAGTATAAAATAGGTGATGACCACAATAAGCACTAAATGGGCCAATACAGTAGTGGTCGATTGCAGACTTCCCTTAATAATATTGATTGAAAAATCAGATGCCGCAAGCACATTTTCAGATACCCAACTAGCGGTTGTATCAGCCTTTAAACTAAGTTTTTGGTCTGACCAATCAGAAATAACAGTCATCATTTCTGCCAAGCGACCTCTAACCGAGGGCAGATCACTAAAGAGAATTCTGGTTTGGTTGAAAAAGAAGAAAATTAAAATGAACAGTGGAGCAACGGCTAAAAGATATGCCGTAAATATGGCTAAAATTCGATTATGAAATTTAAGTTCAAAAAAGGACACTATGGGTTTTAACATTAAGGCAAAAAAAAACTGAATACTAGCGGAATAATTACCACTTTGGCCGCAACAAGAATCCAGACAACAAGGGTAAGCGTAAATATGAAATAAAAAGTATTTGCTAAATTGAGAGTATATTTTCGCATCGTTTTTAAAAAAATTATATCAATTTAAATTTTTCTTTGACCTTGAACAAGATTTTGTCAACGACATCTTGGGGAACATCTAAAATTTGGGAGATACTGCCTGCATTCTGTGTACCAAAAATAAGCAACTCGATTACAGTTTTACTTCTTGTAGGAATGGCGGCATACAATAACCCTAACAGTCGTCTTTTTTCATCGGACAGCAATGAGGCTTCATGAAGTTCTAGTTTGTCTACCAATTGTCTTTCTAAGGTTTCATCTAAATAAATCTGTTTTGACCAACCTTGTTTTTGAGTGTACGAAATATCGTCTAACTCATCAAAGGTTATGCGGTCACCATCACCATCGGTAGTGAACTTTTCATTCAGAGTTTTCAGTTCTGTCTTTAAAAGTGTATGATAATTAACATCATCGGGAACTTCCTGTTCTTTTATTGCTTCCATTTTTTGAATGGCCATTTTAAAAAGAGATCTATGTAATTGAGCAGTTTCGATTTCGGGTAAATAGGCATTAAATGTCTCTAAAAAGATTTCATCGAGCATATCATCGGCAGAGTAAAATCCTATATCTAGTAGACCTTGATCTTCCGCTACCTTTAGGCTTCCGGCTATGAACTTTTTCAATTCTGGAACAAAACCCTCCAATTTTTTATAAAATTGGGTAAAGTCGTTTGCTTTCTTATGCTCGTGTAAATATTTGGTTATTGTCATAATTGAGATCAAAAAGGTTAGTTACAATTTATTACCATTTAGTTTTTCGTATTCATTTTTGATATTGCCAACTAAACTATCAGGATAAAGCTAGCCCTAAATAAAAAGGATAAAAATGACATTTGTCATTCCATGATTTAATTTTCAAAAAGATTTTAATAGGTTCTGTAATGCCTCTCTTGGGTGATACTCATTCAAAGTACTCTTTCTTAAAAGTAACCCATGCGTTAGCAGTTGTGGGCCTAAATATTCACTAGCAGATAAAAGTAATACCGTAAAAATCAAAGCTGTAGTTCTAAGTGGTAATTCACTCTAGATCATCCCTCTTTTTACACCTTGAAAATATTTTTTCATCCGCAGTTACATAGTCATATTCACATAAAGTAAGCTTTGGTGGTATTATTTTTCAGTAATCTCCATGAGTCCAAAGCTATTTCCCTCGGTGTCCTTACAACCTGCGATGTACCCGATATTTGAAATAATAGATTTAGGTTCAACGATTTCCCCACCTAGTTCCTTCACTTTGGCCATAGCTTCATCAATAGAATCTACTTCAATAAAATTTGTAATATGCTGACCAGACTTTTCCCTTTTGGCTATTCCGCCACCAATACCTTTTTCTCCTGTCTTTGCCAAAGTCTCAATAAGATAGTATTCGGTAGGGCCATTAGGGAATTTCTCTATTTTCCATCCAAATAAGTTTTCGTAAAAACTCTTGGCCCTAAGAACATCTTCTGCAGAAATATCAAAATGTATAATTGAAGCCATTATTATTATTTTTTAGCGATGTTGAACAAATTTTTTACATGAAGATAAATTTGATGATTTTTCATCTTACCCAAAATGACGAGGGTCACTTTGTCCAATTAGGCAACATTATAAATGCATTAAAACCAAATCATCAGCTCTTTTAACTGACTGACCGATATCATGGTTTTGCATAAATGTCAACAGTACTTTTAAAAAAAAATTACACCATGTACAAAATATTGCTACCCACCGATTTTTCAGATATAGCTCAAAATGCTATCGACTATGCCGTATATCTTTTTGAACGGGAGCCTTGTACTTTTTACCTATTACATGCCTATTATATTGTACCTTCTGAAACAGGTACTAAATTAGATGCAGGTAATGCATTAGGGCTACTACAAAAAAGACTAGAGGCATTGAAAAATGCAAAACACACGTTTGAAAACGTATTGTTGACCGATACGGCTTTGGGTGGTATAGAAAAAACTATAGCTGAAAAAGACATCGATTATGTTTTTATGGGTACGAAGGGATCTTCAGCATTAAAGGAAATCTTTATGGGAAGCGTTACTACCAGTGTCATAAAATATATTGATAATTGCCCTATCGTTGCCGTACCCGGTGAATATGATTATGATATACCTGATGATATTCTTTTTGCAAGCGATTTCAAACATGCATTCACATCCTTTGAATTAACACCCTTGATCAAGATATCCTCCCTTTGGGATTCAATCATAAACATTGTATACATCAATTCAAAAAACGAGCTTGAAGACATTCAAAAATCGAACAAAGAATTGGTTCAAAATCACCTAAAGGACACTAGGCATCGATTTATAAAAGTTAAGAAAAAGAATTCGGTTTCGTCAACGCTAAAAGATTTAGAAAAACAATATAAGAACATCGGCATGGTTACCTTTCTAAAGACCAAACATAGTTTTTTTGAAAAATTGGTACGTGAACCGATTATTAAAAATATGACTTTCATGACCCACGTACCACTCTTGGTTCTTCCTGAAAAACTATAAGACCGATAAATTCTATGGGATCATGAATATGTTTCCCATTATCTTTTAAAAGGAATTTCACTAATCTTTCTTTATAGATTTCATTTAATCAGGGTTAAATCGCTTTAAGAAGGCATTACAAATAAAGTCCATTTTTCTCATTATATCCTCAATCTACATTAGGTTGTGGTTCCCATTGCTGATTAAAGAAATAATCGTCATTAAAAAACTTTCATAAAAAAGGAAATAGTTTTTAGGGAAAAATGAAAAATTGTTTTTCCATTACAAAAGAGCATTTTACTGATATTATTTTCAAAAAGAGCTAATAATAATGCTAATCTAGGTTTACCATAATCGAAACGCCTTCAATGTTAGTTTACACATACACAGAATCGTACTTGATCAAATTCGCGAGTTCGTCATATAATCTATTAACATTCCAAGAACCTTTGGCTTCAATGACCGAATACTTCTTTGTTCGGCTAGTCAGCGGCTCTTTTTATTGTCCTTTACATGCCAACAAAAAGCTATACTGGCATAGTTATTATTTAAGTGTTCATTTGTTGTGATTTATTGATCAATTACTTCTTTTTGAAGAACGAGAACGTGGTGTCGTTCTATTGCTTCTGCCCCTATTTGCATTATGTTCTTCATGGTAACGACGTATGTTCTCATCGTTATAATTACGAATTCGTTCATATTTCGCACGACTTAAATCGATATTTCGGTATCGCGGTGGCAACACGTTTCGCCTTACCCATACCCCACCATCTAGATATACATAGGTTCGCGCCGAAAGATCATAATAGAAGCTATATTCAGGAAAATAGACATACCTAACTACTTCCAATCGATTTGGATAGAACCATGGTGGTGGTGGTTGGCCGATCCTAGATGACACAACTATGGGGCCACAACTGGCTAAAAACAATAAAATTATTACTGTTATAAATAGAACAAAAGATTTATATAAGTTTCTGCTTTCCATCACTTCAATATTTGACAACAAAATAAAAGGATGATGAAAAGATTGTAAATGACCTACATCATTTTTATACCAATCTTATTGAAATAGTTTTAAAACCTTAATAGGGATGACATCCGTACCCAACATAGAATGAAAAATCAAAACGATAAAGAAGATAAAACCCAACTCCCGGAAAATGGTGAAATTTCACCACCTAATGGAAGCTATGGATCTAGTTGGTTCTATATCATCTTCGTTATTCTTATGACGGTTATTTATCTGACCTTAAATAATACTAACCAAGTACGGGAAATAAGTTGGTCAGATTTTGAGCAGAATCTTTTGGCAGAACACGATGTGGAAAAGATTGTGGTCATCAACAAGGAAGTGGCAAATATATACATCAAACAAGACCGCCTTAAAAATGAAAAGTATAAATGGATAACCGACGGAGTTTTAAGTACCAAAGAAAGGGCCCACTACCGAATGACTATAGGATCTGTAGAGACCTTTGAGAACAAATTACAACAAGCGCAAGAGGGTTTCTCGAAAGAGGAAAAAATTGATGTGCAGTATCAAAACCAAACGAGTTGGATTAACCTATTTTCATGGTTACTCCCCTTTGGGATCATTATTTTATTCTGGCTATTCATGCTCCGCAAAATGGGAGGCGGCAGCTCTAGGGGCGGTACGCTTTTCAACTTCGGCAAATCTACCGCAAAGCTGACCGAAAAAGGCGCCAAAAGTCCTGTTACATTTAACGATATCGCAGGACTTAAAGAGGCTAAAGCAGAAGTAATGGAGGTAGTCGATTTTCTAAAAAACCCCGAGAGGTATACCAAATTAGGTGCTAAAATTCCCAAAGGAGTAATGCTCGTGGGGCCGCCAGGAACAGGAAAGACATTAATGGCCAAAGCGATGGCGGGCGAAGCCCAAGTGCCATTTTTCTCTATTTCGGGTTCTGAATTTGTAGAAATGTTCGTTGGTGTCGGTGCCTCAAGAGTGCGTGACCTATTCAAAAGGGCCAAGGAAAAAGCACCGAGTATCATTTTCATAGACGAAATCGATGCCGTGGGCCGTTCTCGTGGAAAAATAAACGCCTTTCAGGCCAATGACGAAAGAGAAAGTACCTTGAATCAATTACTGACCGAGCTTGATGGTTTTGGGCAGAACACCGGTGTTATCGTACTGGCCGCTACCAATCGCCCCGACGTATTGGACAAAGCACTGTTACGACCTGGCCGTTTTGACCGCCATATTTATTTAGAACTACCTACTAAAGAAGAACGGGAAGAAATTTTCGGGGTACATCTACGTCCTTTAAAACTATCAAAAAATGTAGATCGTGCTCAACTTGCCAAACTGAGTCCAGGGTTTTCCGGTGCCGATATCGCGAATATCTGCAATGAGGCCGCTCTAATTGCAGCCCGAAAGAAAAAGAAAGAAGTTGAACATACCGATTTTATGGAGGCCCGAGACCGCGTCATCGGTGGTGTAGAGCGCAAAAGTAAGATCATTTCTCCCAAGGAAAAAGAAATCGTAGCGCATCATGAAGCAGGTCATGCAATTGCGAGTTGGTTTTTAGAACATGTTGATCCATTGTTAAAGGTTTCTATTATTCCCCGCGGAAAATCTTTAGGTGCTGCTTGGTATTTACCTGAGGAACGACAGATTGTTACCAAATCTCAATTTATAGACCAAATCTGTGCTTCGTTAGGAGGGCGTGCCGCAGAGGAGATCATTTTTAACGAAATATCTACAGGTGCATTAGACGACCTTGAAAAGGTAACCAAACAGGCCTATGCTATGGTTGCCTATTATGGATTAGATAGGGAAATAGGCCCCATCAGTTTTTACGATTCTACGGGACAAAATGAACAAATAATAGGTAAACCTTATAGTGAAAAAATGGCTAAACTGATTGATAAGGAAGTGCAAGCATTGATTACCACCGCCTATGAAAGAACAAAGAACTTATTATTGAAACATAAAGACAAACTTGAAAAACTGGCACAACTTCTTTTAAAACAAGAAGTTGTGGAAAAAGAAAGTTTAGAACAACTACTCGGCAAACGCGAAATGGAAGTATTGGTGGGGAAGGAATAAAAACTTTACTTTCTAATGTGCTATACCAAAAACGTATCATTAGAGTATGCCCCAAGATTTTAAGTTGACAGAAAAGGCGTGCAAATTAATTGCTAAAGATATCAAGCATTTTAAAATCATAAATAATTAAAACGAGTTAATCATGAAAACAAAAACCGAAGTACTTTACAATGAAAATTTACATTTTGAGCACAAACAATGGCAAAGCGAATTAGATTTTTGGAAAGACGAGCTAAAGTCGTTCAAAAACCGTTTGGGTGATCTAATAAAGCGTTGGACGAATAAAGAAGTATTAGCACAATTAGAGCATTACCAAAATGAATTTATACTTCATGAGGGCATTATTGACAAACTTCAAGAAACTATAGAAAAGCATGAAACCCGTATTGCAGGGCAGGTTAATTCTGGTCAAGAATCATTGGACACCGCACTCACCAAAAAACATCTAGAATTCAGAAATCAAATGGAAACCCAACGACAGATCTATGCCGATCTTAAAAAGGATTTTTTCCGTTTTCTTTCAAAAACTATGTAGTTAACGCTTTTTTCGTCAATATTCTTAAAGAGGACTAAACGGCCAAAAACATAGTAATTACATCTCTTATATGTGATATTTATCATACAAAATGTATGTTTTTCAATATATCTTGTACCTCAGCTTTCATGAATTCAAGAATGTACTTTTGCTTATATTTGAATATCAATAAAAGGCATTGTAAAAGATTATGGCCAATAGAAAACCATCGATTAAAAAGACCGATAAGTCAGAGGCTCAAGTGAA
>TARA_R110002050_G_scaffold78483_5_pt1 | contig 17438 bp, 9 predicted proteins | sample TARA_R110002050 | Tara Oceans TARA_R110002050 (sample SAMEA4396988) | marine metagenome | biome: Polar Biome; feature: [DCM] deep chlorophyll maximum layer (ENVO:01000326); material: water (ENVO:00002006), including particulate matter (ENVO:01000060) such as... | depth 25 m
GAGTACATGTTTTTTGGGATCTAACACTTCTTCAATTTCAGCTAATAAAGGACCTAATTGTTTAGGTTGCACACAAAGAAATACATATTTGGCATCTACAACAGCACCTTTGTTATCGGGAGTTACTTTAAAGCCATTCTCTTTTTGCTTCTCTAATTTAGAAATGTTTCGGCGTGTAAGTGTAATTTGACTCGCATCGCAAACACCTGCTTTCACAAAGCCTTTTGCGATGGATAGTCCTAAGTTTCCCGCACCTAAAACCGCGATATTTTCTTTAGTATTCATACTTAAAATGCAACAGATTTAAGATTAAGGCCGGTGGTCTCATCCAAGCCAAACATGAGGTTCATGTTTTGAACGGCTTGCCCAGAAGCGCCTTTTACTAAATTGTCGATAACACCAACAATTAACATTTGCTCTCCCTCTTTTTGAATGTAGAGAAGTGCTTTATTAGTATTGGCAACTCGTTTTACATCAGGGTTTGTATCCGTGATGTGTACGAAAGGCTCACTTTTATAAAATTCTGTGTAGAGCTTTTTCACTTCTTCTTCTGAAGCGTCTAATTTCAGATAACAAGCTGCTAAAATTCCTCGAGTGAATGTTCCTCTCATTGGAATGAAATTCACATCTTTATCAAAATTTGGCTGGAGTTGTTTTAAACTCTGCTTTATCTCCGCAAGATGTTGATGCGTAAATGCTTTGTAAACCGAAGCATTGTTATTTCGCCAACTAAAGTGCGTAGTAGAGGAAGGATTCTGCCCTGCACCCGTACTTCCTGTTATTGCCGAAATATGCACATCTTGGTTTAACAGACCTGCTTTAGCTAATGGAAGAAGTGAAAGTTCAATAGCAGTAGCAAAACATCCTGGATTGGCAATATTTTGTGCTTTTTTTATTTCTGCTTTGTTGATTTCAGGCAGACCGTATATAAAATCATGCGAAGCATCTTCAATTCTGAAGTCGTTACTCAAATCGATGATTTTAGCACCAGCAGGAACTAATCCATCGTCCAAAACCTGCTTCGATTTACCATGACCAGAACAAAGAAAAACTACATCCAAGCCTTCAGGCAAATTCTCAGTGAAAGTTAGCTCCACATCGCCCTCTAAATCTGAATGAGCCACATAGAGCTCTTTACCAGCATGACTTCTACTTTGAACCGCTACAAGTTCCGCTTTGGGATGATTGAGCAAAATACGAATTAGCTCTCCCGCGGTATAACCAGCTCCACCTATAATTCCAACTTTAATCATCATCCTGTACCGATTGCTGGATAAGTGTTGCGTTGGCAAGAATTTTGGTAAATCCTTTTACGTCATCACCACTCCAACCTTGGTTCATTTCGCCATATTGGCCAAATTTTGAAGCCATTAAATCGAATTTTGACTCAATGCCTTGTAACTCAAAACGTTTTGGCTCCAATTTCACAAAAACTTTGCCCGTTACTTTTCCTTGAGTGTTTTCCAAGAAAGCTTCGATATCACGCATAACTGGATCAAGAAATTGAGCTTCGTGCATCAACATACCATACCATTCGCCTAGTTGATCTTTCCAATACAACTGCCATTTTCCAAGAACATGCTTTTCAAGCAGCTGGTGCGCTTTTATGGTGATTAGGGAAGCTGCAGCTTCAAAACCAACTCTACCTTTTATACCAATGATTGTATCACCAACGTGAATATCACGTCCGATTCCGTAAGGAGCTGCAATTTGCTCAAGCTTTTTTATAGCCTCAACAGGGGTAAAGCTTTCGCCATCAATACCAACTAGTTCGCCTTTTTTAAACTCTAACTCAATAATAGAATCATCTGTTTTGGTGATTTTTGTAGGCCAAGCTTCATCTGCTAAATATTTATGCGATGTAAGTGTTTCAGCACCGCCAACCGAAGTTCCCCATAAACCTTGATTGATAGAATATTTTGCTTTAGCCCATTCTTTATCTACGCCATGGCTTTTTAGATATTCCACTTCATCCTCACGGCTAAGCTTCATATCACGAATTGGAGTAATAATTTCCATTTCTGGAGCAAGCACATTAAATACTAAATCGAAGCGAACTTGATCATTACCAGCACCAGTAGAACCATGCGCAATGGCATTAGCTCCAATTTTTTTGGCGTATTCTGCTATGGCAATTGCTTGGAAAATACGTTCTGCACTTACCGAAAGAGGATAAGTGTGATTTTTAAGAACATTACCAAAGATTAAATACTTAATTCCTTTTTCGTAAAATTCCTTTTCAACATCAATACAAACGTGGTTTTTAATGCCTAAGTCGGCCGCTTTTTGGGCTAGAACTTTTTGTTCTTCTGCATCAAAGCCACCTGTGTTTACAGCTGCGGTAAACACTTCATAGCCTTTATCTTTTGCTAAATGGATTGCGCAGTAACTGGTGTCTAATCCGCCACTAAAGGCTAATAATACTTTTTTCATGGTAACAACATTTTTGCGTTATTGAGTGCTTTTAAGAACGATTGTTTCTTCATTTGCACCCAGCGATAGAATTTGTTCACATTCTCTTCGCGTACAACTTTGGGGTTTGTATTTGGATGTTTTGGATCGTAAAGCATGCCAGTGCAGAGGCAATTTCTACGATTATTTCGAGTAAGGATATCATAGTTTGGGCAACTTTGGCACCCATTCCAGAACGTTTCGTCTTGCGTTAATTCAGAGAACGTAACAGGCTTATATCCCAAGCCAGAGTTAATCTTCATAACTGGTAAACTGGTAGTAATACCAAACAATTTAGATTCTGGATATTTCTTTTTCGAGAGCTCGAAAGCTGTAGTTTTAATACGCCTCGCAAGTTCCTGCCCTCTATAATCGGGGTGTACTATAAGGCCAGAGTTGACAACATATTTTTTGTTTTCCCAAATCTCTATATAACAAAATCCTGCTAGAATACCATCGTCTAAAGCAATAACTGCATTGCCATTAGTCATTTTCATTTTGATGTATTCTGGATCGCGTTTTGCAATACCGGTGCCCCGCAATTTAGCGGCCGATTCAATAAGATCGCATATAGCTTGGGCGTAGCTTGCGTGCTTTTTGGAAGCAATTTGAATTGTAACGGACATTTTTTGTGTATTATGTGAATTTATCTGCAATTAGGCAGAAATTTAGGAGTGACGATGGTAAAGATGGGGCCGTAATGAAATACCGGCTAAAAGACATATGTTACCGCCGCCGCGGAATCCGGCGTGGAGGTCTTGAGTCAATCCTATGTGCAGCTGTATTTTGCATGGGACTAAAGAAAAGGAATCAGTTTTTTAATTCCAATACTAGAACCTAATTTTTTTTAAATGGAAGCGCTTTTTACGAAAATAATTTCCTTTTTAACGCTCTTTTACTTCTCTTGCGAGTAGTCTAGGTCTATTATTAGACTAAATTTTGTTCCTTGCCCCATTGAGGTGAACTCTTGCGTCCCTCTTAATTGTGTAACTAAAGTTTGAATAATTGTCATACCTAAACTTTTTATAGCTTTCGGCTCTTCACTTTCTGAAAACCCAATTCCATCATCTGAGACTTCAAGTATCAGGTTTTGCTCTTCCATTCTAAGAATTACCGAAATATTTCCATGGTCTCTATCAATAAAAGCATGTTTGTAAGTGTTGACCAACAATTCGTTTAATATAAGCCCCAGAGGAATTGCTTTTTCCATTTCCATATTACACCCAATTGCATCAACGGATAGCTCAATTTCCTGTTCGCTCGTTTTGTATGCTGATTTTATAGAGTTGCAAAGCCTTTCGATATAATCTTGAAGATTAACTGTTGAAAAATTTTCTGTTTGGTATAAAGTTTCATGAACAAAGCCCATTGACTTTACCCGAGCGATGGCATCACTAAGAACATGTTGAGTACTTTCCTCCGTAGAACGCAAAAGCTGAAGTTCTAAGAGGGCTGTAACAACAGCCAAATTATTCTTAACTCTATGATGTATTTCCTGCAATAAAGTCTCTTTCTCTTTCAGAGATTTCTTCACTTCTTTCTTCGCCAGCTTCAGAGAAGATGTTTTTATTTTTACCTTTTTTTCTAGCTCTTTATTCCAACTACTGATCAATAAAACAGCTCCAATTCCTACACAAAGTATAATCCAGATAGAAACCCAAGTTATAATCCCGAAAGACTCTAAGGAGCTAATTATAGCTTCTTTCGAAAGATTTTCAACTCCTGCTAGTTCTTCTGAAATTTGTCGTTTGCCTAAATAATCGCCTGAATAGATAAATACAGCAATAACACCAGTAACAATAGTTATTGCGCTATACACCCAGCGTGTAGATACATCTCTTCTTTTTGGGAAGCTATACCAACGTTGTTTCAACTCCTCAACTTTTGGAGAACATATAAATAGTATAGGCCCAACGATAACTACAGATTGTAACAGAGACCCTGACCACCAGCCGTTCCAAAGAGCTGCGGTATCTTGAGCAGAAAGATGATGAGACAGACTCCAGATAAATGCGCCTAAAGAACTTGCCGTAGAAGCTACAAAGGAAGTAATTATAAATACGATGATACTTCCCACGCTCCTAAGGTCGTACCTAATAGTTATGCATTGGTACACAATCGCATAAATAGAAATTCCAAAAACGAAGGACAATCCAAATAAGATGGCCCATACAAAATGAAGTTCGCTAAATAGGCCAATTACGAACATCGATAAAAAAACCGGAATAAAGGCCCATTCAAAACCTAACCAAAATAGCATGACTAACCCAATCAACATAGGGGGGTTCATCACAAAAAGCCGTAGAATTTCTTTACTATCGCTTGAGTAAGTAAGAGCGGTAGCTGGTAAGTTAACAATAGAGAACCAAAGCACCCCTGCGATAATTAGAATCCAAGCTATTATAACTCCAACAACACGAATGTTGAGAGGATTGCTCAAACTCAGTATATAATCAAGTTCTATAGGGCGCCAACGCATTAGCTACTTACTCCATTTAATTAGTAAAGGCCTCTTTTTTATCGACGCTTTCTAGCAGTTGTAAAGTTTTATTTATTTAGCGGTATTAAAAAATGCTGATTATAAGATTATGGGGTTCACTAGTTATCATTTATTAAAATATTAGTCTTTTCTTCTTCTACATTATACTCAATACGGTTACCAAGTAAATAGCCATATGGTTTAAGGCTTTCGATCTCTTCAAAAAGAACGCGAAGAATTCCTATTAATGGCACAAAAAGAATCATTCCTGCAATACCCCAAATTTCGCCTCCAATTATTAATGCCAATAGTGCCATAAATGGATTAATAGACACTTTAGAGCCTACAATTCGTGGAGTTATAAAATTTCCTTCCAAAAATTGCACAACGCTAAAAACTGCTATAACTAGAAGTGGAGTGAGTAGAGAGTCGCCCAAGAGGAAAGCAAAAAGTAATGGAGGTATAGCTCCAATTATAATTCCGATATATGGAATTACAGCTAATAAAGACGCAAATACTCCAAAAAATATGGCGTGCTCTAAACCAATTATTAGAAGTCCTAAGGTATTTAATATTGCAAGTATTCCCATCACGGTGAGCATACCAACTAAGTAGTTCTGTGTTACTACTTGAACATTACCAAGCACTTCGTCAATTTGTTCGTTATCACCTTTTCGTTCAAAAAGTTTTTGAATGAAGACTCGATACATTTTTTTGTAGTACAACATAAAAAACACAAAGATCGGTACTAATGAGAGCAACGTAAAAGCACTAGTTGTGGCGCTTACGATAGATTTTAGATACTCCCCACTTTGATCAATTAGGTTTGTAACTCCTTTTTCAAAATAGTCACTACGTTGCTCTTCGGTAAGACCTAAAGTTCCTTCTAGATAGACGATACCTTGAGTTGTGACTGTTTTTAATCTATCAGTAACTTCAGGAATCCGATCTGAGAACTGAACAAATTGTACCGAAATAATAGATATAATACTCACGAAAGCCACAATCACTAACAGTAAAGTTGCCACTATACTTAGTACTCTTCCAAGCTTCTTCTTTTCTAGCCAACTTACAATGGGGTTTAAAAGCATCGATAAAAAGGCGGTGAGAACTAGCGGCATTAAAATGAATTTGGCATAGCTCATTACCACCACTATAAGTACCAAACCTAGGAGAGTGATAGAAGATTTATACCAAAACGGGAAATGGGTCTGAGTCTGTGAATCTGTTTTTTTCATTGATCTAGTTTTGATAAAAGTAATTAACTCGTTAAGGTATTTTGGAATAAAATAGGATATTTGCACCGATTCGCATAAGAAATTTAGCGTTATATTTTCCTGAAGTGCGACGGGGTTCTTATATTGTTTTACTGAATTTTTCTTTTAAGTTTTTAGCTATCTCAATTATGCATATAGATCACATAGGAATTGCCGTTAAAGATTTAGAATCTGCCATATCGGTATACGAAAAGTTGTTAAATCGCCCTTGCACAAAGAAAGAACGTGTTGATAGTGAGATGGTTGAAACTGCTTTTTTTGAGACGGGTGAATCTAAAGTTGAACTGCTTGGCGCTACTTCCCCAGATTCTGTAATTGCAAAGTATATTGCAAAAAAGGGAGAGGGCTTACATCACGTTGCTTTTGAGGTTACCGATATCCATGCGGAGCTAAAACGCCTCCGCAGTGAGGGTTTCACCGTGCTAAACGACGAGCCAAAAGATGGCGCTGATAATAAATTAGTTGCTTTTATTCACCCCAAAGACAACAATGGCGTTCTGGTAGAATTGTGCCAGGGTAAATAGCTGGTGTATTAAAGAACGAGTTCTTAAAATGCATAATTGAGTGGAAAGTTAATCCTGAAAATCTTTCAGAGACATACTCATGATGACGAAGAGAGCTGCTTAATTCATTAAACCACCTATCGGGTTCGTTAAAACAATAAAACCCATCCAAAAAAACTTTCAGATGGGTTTTACAACAAGATTGAGTTGCTTAGAACTTCACGCCAACGGAATATTTAAGCATCAAATCTGGAACTGCAAGTACCGATACTCCGACTTCAAAATTTTCAAAAATGGTGTACTGCCTACCCATTGAGAAAGATTGCGGTAATGGTGCTCCCAAAAGATCCTTTCGGCTTTGGTCTGAGAAGTCAATTCCCTCACCAAGCAACACGTTTCCGCCAAAACGGTAGTGAGAATCTTTGTATCCCGTGTACTTACCAAAAATCTGAAACAAGTATCCATCAATATCTAAAAATAAAAGGCGAACAGGAATTCCAAATATTTGTGACCAATGGTTTAATCGATCTTTTAGTTGAAAATCAAAACCTACACCAATTCCGTGTTGCAAATCTTTCCCAATAGTATTGCCACCATGTGTAAAGGAAAATTCACTTAGATAACTGGTATAATTCAATACCGCTGTATGTCGGCCCATACTTAAATCTACACCTAATTTTAGGGAAGAAGGCATTTTCAAGCTACCATTTTCAGTAATGTCTGAAATATCTCTAAATGTGGTTAAATTTGGCTTATTAGCTTGTAGACTGTCTAGCGCAACCTCAATATCTCCAGCAAGGATATCAGATCCTGAGCCTACAATAAAGACTGGGAGATAGGCTTCTGCAACCACATCAGTGCCTTCCAGTTTGAAGTCAGGAACATTGTCATAAACTACAGAGAAGTTAACCACGGGTACGGGACTGTAATTTAAACCAATCTTATATCCATATTCTGTGGCTTGGTAGTTTCCATTCGCATTCATATAAAAGGCATTAGATTCGCCATTTTCATAATTAAGATTCGGATCGGATGGGTTATTAAAGTAGCGTTCATCGGCACCACCAACTACAACCATCCCAGAAAGATCTGCCAATAAACTTCGTGTATTGTTTACTTGATATCGAGTAAATGTAGCACCTAAAGCTAGTTTTTGGTTCGCGTCATCTTCAAAAAAGCTATAACCAAAACCACCAGATAGCGCATTTACTTGAAAGCTCATTTGAGTAAGCAAGGAAATGTTCATCAGTACATCAAAACGAATGGAAACTTCATCGGTACCTTGCTCTTGGGCAAGCTTAGCAGCCATCCCAGTAACTCCAAGATTAAAGTCGATTCTAGTTGGATAAGTATAAGCACCGGCAATCACAAGCCTATCATAAACGGGAGCTGCGAAAGAAATGGAAGAAATATCTCCTTTAAAGCCTACATCTAAGCCTCTAACTTCTGTTGGTTTAATATACGTTTCTGGGAATTTAGTCCAGCTTTCAGAGTTATTAAATTCATCTATTGTTGCTGATGAAATTTCATCATTTACAGTAGATAATAGCGATGAGTTTAGGCTTGAATTCATATCAGAACCCACTCCAAGTCTACTGCTAAAAGAAATATGAGCTGTTTTCATATAACCTAATAGCGCCGGGTTTAGGTTCAAGTTTCTAGAATTGTTTGCAACTCTAGAAGAAATTAAACCACCCATAGAACCTGAGCCTAAGCTACTTCCTACAGTGTTTAGATTTAGGCCAAAGCCCAAATTCATGTAACCACCTCTAAATAAATGAATTTCACTCGCGTCTTCTCCTTCAGCGTCATCTTGTGCTTGTACAAGTTGTACTGAGAAAAGGCTTAGTAACAGAAATGTCGATACTTTTAAAAAACTTGATTTCATAATTATACCCCTCAAAAACTTATTGAAAAACTAATACGTTGCGAATTGTGAATTGAATTAATGACGTAAGCAAAGTCGGACTGTATCCTCACCTTATCTTTAATCAGAATGTCAATCCCCGTACCCAACGTGAATTTTTCATCATCAAAATCATTTATTCCTTGTTCTGTACCTGCTCGCAGTAGAAGTACATTAACTAGCCGAGCTTCAACACCAAGCCTTACCCAATTTGTAAGCTCATCACTTAAAGCTGGCTGGAAATCGCCAACAAATTGGACATTCTTGTTCAATTTCAGAGCTGAACCAAAAATCACTTCCATAGGCATCCCTTCATCGTAGCTACCACGGGCGTTGTTATCAGTGCTTCTCGCTTTGCTATCCCATTTTATTGGGGCGTATAAATCTCGGATTAAGATTCCAAACTGAACCCTTTTGGATGGGAAAAACATCAAGCCAATATCTAAGCCAAAGCCATTCGCATTCCCATAAACCTGTTGACCTAAGCCAATAGAGATTTCATTGGAATCGAATACGATGTAATCATCTGGGTTCAGAGTATTATTACCGTAGGATGCATTTCGATATTTCAAACCAATACCAACGCTTACAAAATCAAATTTTGCACCATAAGCGGCGTGGAATGAAAGCTCTTTGAGAGCTGCATCGCCTGTTGATATTGCAGATATTCCCACCGATTGGTTTTTAAACGGCAAAGGAATAAGAGCGCTAAAGTAGTTGTATTTAATAAGCCCTAATTGGTCGGCTTGTGAAAAGCCCACTTTATAAGTGTCGGTTTGAGATAATCCTGCCGGATTCCAAAAGGTGCCGTTTTCATCGTCAGCTAAGCCAACAAAAGCATAGCCCATACTAACTGGTCGCGTTCCAAAGCCTACATCTGCGAAAGCTCCAGAGATTCGTGATAGCTCCTGTGCATACCCCATTGAAGTGGTTAACAAAGTAGCTGAAAGAAGAATAGTTCTTATAAGTTTTTTCATGATATAATTCCTATTTAATTAAAACTACTTGGAGTAATTTAACTTTCTCGTCTTGTTGGTCTTTAGCGCGTATCTCTATAACATACCGCCCATTTCGTGCTAGATTACCTCCATCGGTTAATCCATCCCAGGTCAACTCTTGTAAACTAGAAGCCGAGCCATACCTACCAGGTTGCTGTAAGTCATCCTCAAGTAATGTCCTTACCAATTCTCCTTTTATGTTGAAAATCCTAATGTTCACTTTTGCAGGAGGAAACGCAGTATTCAAGAAATACCCCAGCCTCAAAGGCGCAATATCTGGTGAAAAGGGACTAGGTAACACCGCTGCATACTTAATACCAAGAGGTTCGTTTTCGGCGAGTACCGCAAACTGCCCTAATGATGTTACTTCTACCGAACCTGCGCTATTGAACCCAGAAACTGATTTTGAAGATTGTTTATCCAAAATCTCCCATTGTAGCGTGGTAAAGTTGAAGTAGCCAATTTCTTTAGCTCCTTCGTTTAGTGCTAGCGAAGAATCTTCTGGTAGAGAAAGTGTTGCATTCTTTTTTAAATCACTGCCAGAAAACGATAGCACATAAATCTTATCCGCCACGGTATAGCTTATATCAGTTCCTTGAGCAAATACGAATTTTTTGGTTTTTGCGGGCTCTGTTTCTCCTAAAGAAAGCTGAGACGGAACATCTACTGATCCTTCCTGAATCGAAACTTGTAAGCCATTGCCATTTGTTAGCGTATAATTTTTGTCGGGCTCAATTTGAGCGGTCAGTTCAACTACATCAGATACTCCAACCGTCTCAGATACTGGATCCGAAACTTGTATACTGAAAGAGCCAATTGCATTTTCGCTAGCTGGTTCAAACAACCCACTGCTGTTAATAGCTCCAGCCGTTGTTGGCACAACATTCCATTGCAAGCTTTCACCTAACATAACGCTACCACCAGAGGTATCAACCGCAGAATAGCTAAACACATGAGTGTTTGAGTTCGCAACTTGTTTCGCTGGGCTACTTACCGAAATCTCTTTAATTGGTATCGAAGTAACTTCAAGATCTATCGATTGGCTTATCGTTTTACCTTCTAGATTTACTGATACTTTTACTTTATAAGTTCCAGCCTTGGTAGCTAACAGTTTAACTCCAGTGCCTTCCTGTTCGGTGAGATTAATCCCACTCTCTTCAGTTAAAACACTCCACGTTACACCTCCAAGGGCTTCTTCGCCATCAAATTTATCTTCAAGCGATTTATTAATACCATCTCGAACAAATAACTCTAAATTATATTTATCACCTGCTCTAATAGTTTGCCCCACTAATGTTGGGGTTATTCTGATACTGCTCAAAATACCACTTGCCAACGGTGCAATAGTTGTTTGAGAACTTAGGTACGTATTATTTCTACTTGAATCGGTAACGGCTGTATAAAAGCTCACTTCTTCAACTGAGCCAAAGACTGGAAGGCTCGCACTTAAGCTGTCCCCATTTTTCACCATATTTACAGCCAAAAATTGTGCTGTGGATGCTTGTTTATAATATAAAACTCCTGTGGCTCGTGAGTTGTTGTAGCCGGCAGTATTTACAACCTTCACTTTTGTTTTTTGATCAGCCAGAATTTGAGTTACACTTAATTGCTGATATGGTAAATACACATCTCGCTCCAGAATGGTAGTATCAGTGGCTAAATCTACCGTAATGGTGTTGCTAGGATATAAGTATCCTTCTTTTGATGCACTTACAACATATTTGGCCTTTCGGAGATTTCCTTCCGAAGTATACACACCGTCGTCACCAGTTATTTCTGATTCAGCCGCACCACCTAAAATTCCAAAATTAATTTCCGCACCACTTATTGGGGAAATTCCATCACTTACTGAAAGTTGAATTTTACCACTTGGTAAATGCGTAGTAGAAACTGTTTTTGTCTTTCCTACGTCTGCTGTTGTTAAGCTTAATAAGTAACTTTTAGAAAACACCCCAGAGGTTATTTTCACTTGATACACAGTGGTATCAGTAGCGCCTTCTTTAAGTGGTAATTGGAAAGTAAACTGTCCATTAGAATTTGTAGTTGCAGTGAATGAAGAGCTAGACTGAACCGTTACTTCCAAGCCTTTAACGGGTTCTCCATTCAATTTAACAGACCCTTTAACAGTAACCCGAGAAGCCGTTAGCACTAAATCATTAGCTACACCGGCTTCACCATTCTTAATTGTAATAGAGACCGTATCTGGAGTAAAACCTACTTTATTCGCTATTACCGTGTAAGAACCTGACGAAAGGTTAGCAAAAGCATATTTCCCATTGCTACTTGTTGTTGCTTCCTCTGTTCTACCTGAACTTTGCTGAACAACAGTAACTATTGCACTGCTTAAAGTTTTGTTACCAGAAGATGTTACATTTTTCACAACTCCTGATAGAGACGAACTATTTGCCGCCATAGTGAAAGAAGTGGATAAAGAATCCCCAGAATTTAAACTGATGCTTTTTGTTACTGGCGAAGCTGAATATCCTACCAAAACTGGACGAACTAAATACTCCGTAGAAGCTTTGATTTTAGTGAACCGAGCTAGACCTAAATTATCAGTACGTTGTGTAAGAATTACTGTAGTATCCGCTGAAATAATGGTTACATCTGTATTTGAAACTCCTTTCCCACCCACTTTTACTAATACATCGAGAGTGGCAACATTTGCTTGAGAGGTAAAGTTTTGAGTGCTCACACCGTCATAGGCTAGAGTAATTACATCTGAAGCTAAAGGAGTAAAAATATAGCCCTGTTTTTGTACTTCAACTCTGTAATCTCCTGCTGGTAGAAAGTCGAATGCATAGCTTCCATCAGTAGCGGATGTTGCAATCTTAACTATTTGATTTGTTGTAGGATTGATAAGTGTTACGCTTGCGTCACTAAGACTCACATTCCCACTGATTCGAGCGTTTTTAACTACAATTTCTAAATCGGCTTCCAGCTCGGTAGTTGCTGCACCAAAAGGTACATCAACCACTTCTTGAATATTTTCATAACCATCTTTAAAGATATCGGTAGTTATCGTGTACTCTACCCCTGTTTCAACTCCTTCAATTGTGAAATCACCAGTTGCATTGGTCTGTGTTGTGTAATTATTTACATCAGAAATTGCAGTAACAGTAACTCTAAATGGTAATGATGAGCCATCAGGATTGGTGATTTTCCCAACAATCTTCCCGTTATTAGGGATCATTGTTCTATTCGAAGTCACATTTAAATTGCTTGGTGCAATAGTAATGGTAGTAGTATCAGCTTTATAGCCGTCGAATAGTGTAATTAAGGTGAAATCGCCAGGCGATAAATTGGTAAGCTCAAACTGACCCGCTGCATTTGTTAACGCGAAACCAGACCCTCTTTCACCAAGTGCCGAAACTTCCACATCTTTTAATGTAGCACTAGTAATTTCGTTGGTAATTACTCCAGTAATGGTAGCATTATTCACTACTAAATCTGAAATATTTACATCGCTTTTATTAAGCTCAGCTTCTATTAAACTAACCTCTACACCTGCTGAAGATGAATAGCCCGTTTTGGAAGCTGTAACCACATAATCTCCAAGTTCTAGAGAACCCACTGAATATGCTCCATTTATATTCGTAACGGCGGCGTATTGATTACCATTTGAATGCGTAAGGGTAACCGAAGCGTCATCGATAGCGGCGTTGTCCTCGTCAGAAATCGTACCGCTTATTATTCCGTTTTTAGGAACTAAGGCCGGAGTAAGCGAAACAAAATCGCCATCTTTTATAACTTTTGTTACGGTTTGATTAATGTATCCTGAAGTGGAAAATTCGATTGTATAAACACCAGCTGTCAGCTTTGAAATACTAAAAGATCCACCAGCATCTGTTACCGAACTAGCACCGCCACCGCCTTGTTTACTTACATTCACAAAAACTTGCTCTAATGCTTCTGATCCTGAATTGTTTACAGTTCCACTAATAAATGCAAAGTTCTCGGCAGCATTAAAATCTATGCCTGTTAACTTTTGGCCAATACTTAATGTGGTAGACTTAGTTGTTCCAGTATAACCTAGTTTAGATACTTTTAAGCTGTAGTTGCCAGGATTTAAACCCAGTAAGTACGACCCATCAGATTTTGAAACGGTGCTATCAATCGCTGTGCCATTTGAGTTGAAAGCAATAACCTTAGCAGAAGCCAAAATCCCACCGTTCGTAATTCTAACCGTTCCCGATACCGAACTTGGGTTCGCTGAAATCACAAAGTCGTTAGCAACTGTTGTTCCTGCTACTAGTTTGTCTGTATTAACCGTTGCCGAACGAAAACCGTCTTTGCTAGCAGTAATCGTATACGCTTGCCCAGCTGGTACACTAAATGCGTAAACACCCGAAACTTGCGTAACCGTACTTTGGTTAAAGTCTGAACCCCTAGTTATGGTAACTTGAGCGCTACGAACCTGAGAAAAGCCATCTGTAACCGTACCTCTTATCGTGGTAAGATTCTTTTTTAAAGAGAAATTCTGATTTACAAGCAGTTGACCAGGCCCAATATTGAGTGCCGAAAGTGAATCTGAAATAAATCCTGACTTAACCGCTTTAATAGCCCAACGGCCAGATTGCAAGTTAAAATTATAGGTTCCATCAAGTTTATTGAGTAATTCTACGGTTTTACCTGTTGTTGCATTATAAGCTGATAACGAAGTGTTTGATAACGCCTCACCATTTGAAGTAACTCTACCTGAAATTGTACCCGCATTAGGTGTCATTTCATAGTTTACACCTGTTAATTTCTGCCCAGCAATAACGGTTACTGTTTTTGGCGATGGAGAAACCAAGCCTGTTTTACTCACAGTAACTTTATGACTTCCTTGTGGCACTCTAAGAGTGAAGTACCCACTGCTTGAAGTTATTGTTGAGCCTACACCTTGTATAGTCACATTTGCATCGGAAACACCATTTCCATTAGGTAAAGTTACCGTTCCTGAAATAGAACTTGGATTTGGAATCAATTCAAAATCCATACCCGATATTGTTTCCCCGATAGCAATTCCAATTACCAGCTCTCTATCCTGATTGGAAGTGTAATTATCCTTATTGGCTTGAATAGAGTAAGCACCACTTTTCAAACTCAATGTAAATTGTCCGTTTTTTGAACTTACTACAGAGATAGGCGTTCCCACATTTGGCACCGCTGTAACCGTAATTCCTTGAAACGGTGCAGTACCAATGCTGCCATCGCTATTTGTAATACGCTCTCTTATAAAACCTGTAACCTGATTCGCATTCCCAATAAGAGTAAAATCTTGGTTTTGAAGTATATCTCCAGTAGATAATGAAACACGTTTTGAAGCTGGTTCAACAAAACCAACTTTAGTTGATTTCAATGTCCATGAACCACTAGCAACCGTAAATTGGTACAAGCCCGAACCATTTGTTTTGGTTTCATACGTTCTAGTACCGTTTGTTATAGTAACTGCCACACGTTGTACTGGCTGTCTACTATCGTTATATACAAAGCCAGAAATAGTTGCCTGATCGTTTACCAAAACCAACGACTCAGACAGAACTAGTTGTTGGTTCAAACTCAACGTTATGCTTTTTGAAGCTGGGCTTATAAAACCAGACTTAGAAACTAGCAGAGTGTAAGAGCCTTTGTTCAGCGATACTGAAAACTGCCCGTTTACATTAGAGCTCACCTCTTTAACCACTCCGGTTGCTCTGTCGGTAACAAGAATCTTAGCTTCCGAAACCTTTGCGCCATTATTATCTAAAATTGTTCCCCCAATTGATGACGGTAGCGGTGTCATCTTCATTGAGAAGCTAGTTTGTTTGCTCGCTTTAATAACCACTTCTGCGGTAGCATCTTCGTAGCCTGCTTTTGCAGCAGTAAATTCATACGTACCAACTACCAAACTATCGTAATGTGTTTCGGATTGCACAAAATACGGGATTGAAGGAGTTACGCCTCCATTAATTGCTCTCGCCTTCAGCTCTACCCCTAATAAGTTAGAGTTATCCGATTTGGATTGAATTTTTGCACCAAACTCACCCGTATCAACTTTATAATTAAAATAGCGGCTCTTACTAGTAGTACCACCACCTGAAGAGTTATTGGAAATCACATTCCATTGATAACGTCCATTTTTCAAATTCTCTAAGGCAGGATATTCGATGGAAGTATTTGTAGTTGTACTTGCCCAAATTTGCACAGTTACATCGATCCCCTGTTGCTTCACAATTTGGAGTAAGTTAATCGTATAATTTGCTACCGACGGTACCTTCTCCCACTCAAAAACGATTGTCTCTTTCCCAAAAAACGTTTCTTCAACTAGCGGTTTTTTTAGCGTCACTTTAGGCAATGCATCCGGATTAGTGTAAGTAAACGGAACAATTCCACCAAAAACAGGACTTGTAAAAACGGGATTATTCTCTTCGTACACATTCAGAATCGTGTAGCTATACTCTTCGCCGGCATTCAACGGTGGCGCTTCGTCGGTAAAAGGCGACTCTCTGTTTATGGCACCATAACTTGCCGTTGTATTTTTGGTGATATACTGCCAAACTACGGTAGCGCCCTCAATACTGATGTTTGCATCTTCATCTTCTACAATATCAAAAGGCGTACTTGAAACAATAAGCCAATAAGAAGGAACGCCAGAAACGGCAGACCACTGAAATGTTGGTGTAGCGTTTGAGCTTTTACCACGAGGCCCAATAATAGATGGAGCTTCATTTGCTTCAATAAGCAACAGAATTTCGTTAGAATAAACGATACTAGATGGATTCTTCTCGCTATCGCTTTGTATTCCGTCGGCCGTTCTTGCTGTAGAGTTTGTAATACGCGCGTAATATCTACCTGCGCTTAAGCCCATTGCTTTAGGCGTAAAATTCTGCGCAGTTCCCGTTGCAGCAACTTCAAGCACATTATAGGAGTTAGAAGATCTCCCAATTAATAGTTTTGCGCCTTTACCCGTTAAATTTAGACTTCCTCCTGCTAAAGTTGCCCACTCTAATTTAAAAGGCTCACTTTGCTTTAGTAAAAGCTTCGATACAAAATTACCGTCTGTATTCTTTGCTTTTGCAGGTTTAACCAAAAAGGTTTGCGCTTGTACGCTTACAGTAATTGATAGAAATGCAATAGCGCACAAAGCCATTACACCCAGATTTCTCTTTGTTTTTCTCATAACCCCATTTATTTTATTGCCCGAATAACACACACTTTTTTTAAGTGCTCACCTCACAACCTCTATTTTACTACGGCTTTCTTAAACCCCAATTATAGTAACCGAGTGGCTCTGATATTTGAGGTAAGTTTAACATTCTATCGCTTTATTACAACAACTTCGTAAAATAAATCGATTTTTTTGCAACATTACTACTCAACAAGTGCTTTATTAAAGCCTTATGCATGAGAATCATTGCCCATATTTCTTGTTAAGCCCCCTCTTAAAAGTCATTAGTCAAGTTGCTAAGAATCTAATTGAGATTGAACTGCTCTCTGTTGTATCTTTGTGCGTTAGGTAAAATCGGGATGTGGCTCAGTTCGGTAGAGCACTCGGCTGGGGGTCGAGGGGTCGCAGGTTCAAATCCTGTCATCCCGACTTTTTGAGGGTACTTTTACACTGAAAAATCAGGCTTGCATAACAGTAATCACTTTTACTTAAATGTGGTCATTGGCCAAACAAAAAATGGCTCAACTATACAGCGAGCCATTTGTGCTTAATAGATAAACCTTTGATTGGGAATTATCGCCCAAAGGTTATAATTATTTTAAACAGTACTTTCGTTAAGTGATGCTATTAACTAGCCTCGGGGAGGTCTGCCCTGTTGTGGTTTAGGGGCATTATTAAATTCTTCTTTGCTT
>TARA_R110002050_G_scaffold266903_1_pt1 | contig 17429 bp, 9 predicted proteins | sample TARA_R110002050 | Tara Oceans TARA_R110002050 (sample SAMEA4396988) | marine metagenome | biome: Polar Biome; feature: [DCM] deep chlorophyll maximum layer (ENVO:01000326); material: water (ENVO:00002006), including particulate matter (ENVO:01000060) such as... | depth 25 m
CTGCACCATGAACAAGGTTGTGTTCAAACCCTGACGCATCTAAATTAGTGCTAGATGTAGGAGTTACCTGAGTAGCAGTAGTATCTAATGATGTTGGATAGTTTGATGTAGGCATCCATATCTCCTATGGTGTCAAATCGAATGTAAATATACCTGAAGCATTCCATTGAACTTCAAACGTACCGGCAGTAGTACTAAACGAACCACCAAAATCTATAAACCCAACCAATGGAAGTCCAGAAGTAGTATTGTCATACAACACACCACCTGCTGCACTAGAAATAGTTGAGTTAGTCCAACTTATATTATCTGCATCCCAAGTAATCACCGAAGTGTTGTTACTTGTTCTACTCAAAGTTATACCTGATAAAGCTTTGCCGCCTGCTACATAACCAGTAGACCCACCAGATGTTATTTCAGAACCCGAAGCATCAGTCTTAACTGTATGAGTATCGAACTGAGGAGTGTAAGAAGCAGTAACAAGCATCAAACTAAACTGTGTAGCATTAAAATCAACAGCGTTGTCTTGCGTCATTAAATCTGCAAACGTTTTACTATAAAGACCACTAGCCATTAGAAGTACCTGTTCCTTGAATAGGCTTTGGTTTAATTACTACGTTACCGTTTGGTTTTTGCATTCTTAGTCTTCTTCTTTTTCATAGCGGCAGCCGCAGCTTTTTTTCCCGCAGGTGTATAAGCGTATGATTTTCCGTTTACTTTAGGCATAATACAATCCTAGCAGATTCAGGAGGGGGAACCGGGGAAAGGGGAAAAACCCGATCCCCCCTGCCTACCTCTTATATTTTTATCAGGTAGCTATAGTGTTAATAGTTGCGCCACTCTCAATACGGACACCTGATGCTTCACGGAAGCGTCCGTATCCAGCAAGATGGTACCAACCGATTGGGTTGTAACGACGAAGTACGTCAACCTGTGGACCAAAGACTACAGATGGGTCAGGACCAAATCCTGGTGCCCGGCTGAAAGCTTTAGCCATAAACTGACGGCCAACAATAAGTGTTTGGAACACCTGTGTTGCAACGCCACCAACAGCAGTACCACCAGCAGTAATAACACCAGCGCGAGGATTCTCAATATATTCAACACCATTGAATGTGCCGATTGAACCTGCTTTGATTGCTTCGCCTGTACCTTGATACAGTTGGTAGTTAATAACGTCAGTCACCGCAGTGTCACTACGAAGATCGTATGAAACGTTTGGATGAATGATTGCCATGTAGTTGCCGTTTTCCCAACCTGGTGCACTACGTGTGCGAAGGTCAGCTACAGCTTGACGTGCTTCAGCAGCACCAAATTTGTCTGCTGGTACAATAGCGCCACGGTTAGCAGCTCCATTAGCGTAAATTACTTTAGAACCACCGTTAGCAATATCAGCAACAATCTTGTCCATTGAGTCTGCCATGTTGTAGCCAACAATGTTAGCTGCATCAGAATCAACGTTTAAAAAAGAAGTTGCACGTACCTTAGCGGTAGTAAGAACAGCGTTACCATACTCTTTAAGAGTAATGTTAACCGCAGAATCACCTAATGCTTGAGGAGTAACGTCAATATGTTCCGCTAGCTCAGCAGTTGCCTGAGCAAGATCATTCAAAAATGTGAACTGAACACCAGAACCATTATGGCTCTGACTTGTTGACTTAACATCTGCAATAATTTCATAACACGGAGTTGTACGCAAAGCAAAATGCGCCATCAAGTCGTATGCTTTTTTGACTTGATCGTCTAATTGCCCTGTTCCTGTATAACCAGTCGCTGTAAAGGGGGGTGTAAATGCCATAATAGAATCCTAATTGTTAAGACTCTACACGTAACTATTTAAACTGCGCCATTCCAAATATTGCCAGCCGCTTCCCAAACTGCTTGTAACTCAGCAGCGTTAGTAGCTTTGTCCATCGCATCACTTAATGTTTTCATAGCGATAGGATCGCCACCTTGACCAGCGGCAACAATTCTTTGTTGCGCTTCATCACCCATAAAATCTTGGTATTGTTCAGGTGGTTGAACACTGACAGAAGTTTGCCTATCTAACAGACCTAACGAATTAGCTTCTGTTTGAATAGCTTCAACACTCATGTCACCTTGATAAGCATTCATAAACATTTCATTTAATTTGTCAGACGTATCAAGTCCGGCATCACGAAACGCATTCTGATTTTGCAAACGCTGTATTAAAGCGTCTTTTTCTGCAAGCGCTTGATCTTGTTCATCATTCCTTTGTGATAAAGAATTGATTTTTTCCTCATAAACACGACGAAAATTTTCTGGTTTCTGATCGGCGTTTTGTGTAGAGTTTGAATTTGCCATTTTTTCTCACCTTAAGTACACATCTAAGGCGGTGGTACCTCAGATGGAAGTTGTAAAACAGCACACCCCGCAAGGGCCGAATTACATAAACAATTATACAAACAAAACTTTATAAGTCAAGTCAAGTAGCTCTACCTAAGCCAACTATTCCTTCTTGTGTAGCTAACTGACCAGAGTTACCACTAAAATTGCTTAACCTTTGTGCTCTAGTTCTTCTTAAAGAATTACCAGCATTAGGATCTAACCCAAAACTTGCTTCAGTTAATGTATCAGCAGTCAATGCGTCATCATAAATAGTGCTATCTGTAAGACCAGCTAAAGGCGATAACCGAGCAGAAATTTCTCGTGCTTGAACATCGTTAGAAACTAAAAGCTCACCAATTTCTTCTGAAAATGTTTGATTCAAACTTACAGAAGAAGCTCCTCTTAGCCTTGACACATCAAAATTGCGAGCAGTTTTTTTAATATCTTTAGTAAGAGTAGGATCTAAAATATAAGAAACCATATCTTGATTAGTGTAACCATACGTTTGTCGAGCTATAGCTTTAGCTTCAGCAGGTAAATCATTAACATAGTCTTCTGCTGTTTGTACTCTATCTCGAAACTCAGACAAAGAAACGTCGTTGCTAAGCAATGTGGTTACTTGAGCTTTGCCTACTAACTTTGGATCTAAACCAGCAGCAGAAGCTATTTGTTTATAGCCACGATCTAGCTCCATTGACTCTGATTCAGTTATATCCATATAACCGTTGTCTCGTCTTATAGCCATAGCAGGAAAAGCTTCATCATAAATTTTTCTTACTGTAGGATCAGCACCGTAACGTAACTCCATAGTTATTGCGTCAGATGACATACCTAAATCAGCTTGCCTTTGCGCCCAACTAGTTAACCCAGCTAACCCAAATCTTTTAAGAAAACTTTCTATAATGCTTTTAGCTCCAGCAATATTTTGATCTCTTAAATAATTAACATATTCAGTGTTAGCAGACGATTCAGGTTTAACAGTTGATTTAGGAATTACTTTAGGAACTACTTTAGGAGTTACTTTAGGAACTACTTCTGGAACTATCTCAGGAACTACTTCAGGAACAGTAGCATCAACAGGAGTAAAATTTCTAGCTGCTCTAGTCAAAGGCCCAACAAGACCATCAACAACTAAAGGAACAAACTCATTCCCATTAGCATCAATTTGACCTGCATTCCTAGCGTTAATCTCACGTTGCTCTGCACGTACCCGTGCTCTTGGATCGCTAGTATTAAATATTTCGTCTATAACAGCCATTACGCTACCGCTCCAAACGTTTGTCCTAAGCCTTTAACTAAACTGTAAGCATTGTTTATTGCTTTAGGCATAGCGTCATAACCAACGCTTGTATCAGTACGTAACCATTCAGCTAAGTTACCGCTATTAACATCATCACCATTAGCAAGTTTAGCTCCACTAGCTAATTTGATACCAACATCTTTTTGTTCCCCATCCCACTGAGGCTGGATACCTGTAACAGAAGAAAAAATAGAATCGTAACCACTAAGAATTTGTAAAGGACTACGCCCCGCTAAAATTCTGTCTGCAAAAACTGGGTAAACATCTGCTGCTTGTTGGCGCAACTCATCTTCAATAAAATCTATTGTTGTTGTACCTCTAAATATTTTTTTGCTGCTTTCTTCCAAAAGGATTTCATTTGGAACCATTAAATATTTTCTATACAAATTCTTTACATCAGAACGAGTATCTGATATTGAACCACCAGCTATAGCTCCCTCACCAAAACTAACGTTTTCAGCTTCAGCTACATAATCTTGTAACTCTTGTACATTAAAACCGTTAAACCAAGCAACTTTAGCTAACTCTAAAATTTCATCGTCATCTAAATTTAGATTTAATTTGCCAGAAAGATTATTAATACTTGCGACATAGCTACTTACTAAGTCTTTACGTCGCTCAGTCCAACCTTCATCAAGCCCACCTGCATACCAGTCACTAGCATTCTGAACGTAAGTATCAGCATGGTTTCTGTAAAACTCTGTTTGAGAAACAAGGGACTCTACCCATTGATCGTATTGATCAGTGCCTATTTCGAAACCTGATTCATCAGCTTCGATAATATCGATTATGTTAACACCGTCAATAGTTGCGTCGCTTCTTCCACGTAACCATCTATAAAAATGTAGCTTAGGATTGTTTCGTTTTGCGTTCTCAGTAGCATCAGTAATGCTTTGATTTCGATCAATAAGTGGTTGATCTTGTTCACGCTGATCAGCAAAAGGTTCTGGATCAAAAGTATCTCTTGGTGTTAAACCATCTTCAGTAAAAGAAACAGGTTCGTACCTGTCAAGTTCTTCGTTATAAACAACATTTTCATTTACATCTGTAGAAGATACAGACATAGGTCTGCCTTCTAAATTGGTGTTACTAAAGTAACTAGTTTTTTCTTGGGGAATACCATCAAGCATAATTTCTCGGTCAATGTCTTGTTCAACAAGCCAGTTATCAAGTGCTTTAATTGTGTTAGGGCCATAAGCGCCATCTGGTTTTGCTCCAACAGTTTTTTGTATAACTTTTACTACATTAGCCCATTCATTGCCACGTCCTGTATAACCCATACCGTCAACACGTATATCTTGCCCCATGTATTCATTTGCTATTTGTTGACCTCTAGCAACTTCTTCATTAACTACACCAGTAAAAAGATTATTTTCAGGATCAGATATTTCCCAATCATTTAACTCTGGAGTTTTTTCTAAAAATTCGATTGCATCTAATCTTGCATCTTCCCATTTTCCTCTATATTTTTCATCCCAATTACTAGACGAAGGATGTGTACTCCACATATTAAAGGCATAATCTGACATCAAATATTTTAAAACAAATGCAGATATGTTTGTATCATAATCATAAAGATCTTCTTTTTCTAAAGTGTCTTTATAACCCGCAGTTAAATAATTAGCAATTTCGTTCCATTGTCCTTCATCAAATGTATTAATTTGGAACAAACCATAAGAATCATCTTGAGTTCTTGCTGTATCATTGTGCGCTTGTAAATTCCATTGACTTTCATTTTGAACTATAGCTAACGCATCTATAAGATCTTCTGAACGCAATCCCATATTGTAAAGAGTTGCAGCTACTCGTGATCGTACTTCTTTTTGATCTTCAGTTAATGTAGCCATTATCCAATCCCAAAAGCTTTCATCAAAGATGATGCGTTACTAGTCGTACGATTTTGTGATAATTCATCAGAATACTCATCTCTAGTTTTATCTACTATAAACGCATCTAATCTAGATTCATTTGTATACGGATTACCACCTATGTTTTGTAATTGAAACTCTTCAGCCCACCCACTAACAAGCTTAAGATATTCAGGAGTAGCTTTTAAACCAGTCAAAGCAGGCAAAATTGCTTCACCACGATTTTGGATATACAAAGGGTCCATTCGTTTGATAGCGCCAGCGTTAATAGCTGCATCAAAAATGTTGTCAGTAAATTGACCAACAGTAATGTTTGGTTCTAAATCAGGAATAAATTCATCTCCAAGTTCTTGAAAACCACCTTGAAGAGTTCCAGCAACACCACTTGCAGCAGCAGCCATTTCTATAAAAGCTTGCCTAACACTAGCTTCATTATAAATCATTTCAGGATTTGTAAACATAGAATCGCCTACAGCTCTATACATCCAATTTATTCCATCACTACCTAAAGCTAAACCTTCAGCAATCTGCTGTTGTTTTTCTGGACTCTGTGCATTAAAAATTCCCATTGCATCAGAAATAGTAAACGGAACATCTTCAACAGTTTGACGTTGCCACGCACCAAAACCATCACCCATCATTGTGGTATCAGGTTCCCATGATCTTCTTCTTACACCTTGACCTCTATAACTTTGTTCATAAAATTCTATTTCATTAGTACCCATCATCCCTGGATAATTCATATCTCCTTCTTGAGCTTGACGATTACCAAGCCGATAAGGATTTAGTTTTAAATCAGGCATAGAATCTGACTGAAGCCATGTCGAAGGATTCATAGTTGCCATTAAATAAGAATCAGTTACAAGACTTCTAGTAGAACCTTCAGGATCTCTAGGCCCTTCTATAGGTTCCCCAAATTGATTTATAAATTCGTTAGGATCTATTTCAACTCCATTAACACCAGGAACATTTGCTGCTATTGCATTTGCAGATTCTTTTAAACCATCAGGAATTTCTGCGTTAACACCTTCGTTATCCCATTCAGTTATTTTATTATTTACTAAGACAGCAAGTTCTTCTTGCATCTGTCTTTCAGCTTCTGTTACTTCAAGTTGTGATTCACCAAGATATGACAATGCGTCTGTAATAAAATCCCAAAAAGCCATCTTACGCTCCTATGCTAACTAATGATTGAGTAAGATTTCCTGTAGACACAGTATCCATATTACTAAAATACACATCATAGATGTTACTAAAATCTGGGTACTCACGAATTTTTAATGTGCCTATAGCCCATCTTTGTTCAAGATCTTCGTTGCCTTTATAACTCAACAACAAATAACTGTTATTGTTTTCAACTCTTGCTCGAAGAATCATTTGCTTAGCAATACTGTCATGCAAATTAATAAACATTTCAATGTAAGGCAATTCAACACGGTAATCAAAATCACCACTCCTTACAACATCTCTAAAGCCTTGCAAAATTTGTTTTTGTTTAGCTATGTTTCCAAGATCGTTATATTCTGCAAGCCACTGAGAATTCTCTTCACCTAACTCTTTAACAAACTGTTTTAATGCCCTTGACTCTTCATAGTTGTCTTTAGCATTAAGACTTGCAGAACCACCAGACAAAGCTTTCAAACGCAACCTTGAATCAATAGATTCTCTAAACACTCCATACTCACGCCAACCTATTTTTTCTGCTGCTAAAGTTAATATTCCTTCTGGCGGCAAATACTCACGGTTACCACGGTTACGTTCTATCTGCATAACAGCTTCATTACGTTCAAACTGCACATCTACTGCACCATCTCGACCTGTAACAAAACCGCCAAGCACCGGATGTCGATCAGCTATTTCTTTATGCTTTTCATAATTTTGATGACCTACAAGGTTGCCAGCTATAACACCTTTATTAGCAGTTATTCTTCCAGTAAATGACCAAAGCTCTGGATGGTTTTCTAAAAGCCAATCGTCAGCTTCCTCTAAACCAAGTTCGTCTTGTTTACGCCAGTACTCAGAAATAGTTCCCCAATAAGGAGACTGTTGTTTAATAGCTAAAGGTATTGTAAGCGACCGCATAAGTTTTATGCCATACACCATTGATACTCTACGATCAACTTCTTTAACAAACGCATCCATTTCAGGACCTGAGCTAGGAACTTCTTGACCGTTAATCCAAAGTTCAGCTAAGTAATCTTGTGTAACTCTAACTCTAGTTTTTGCCATACCAGATTGATCCATACCATATTGAGCAGTTAAAGCTTTCGGCCAAGAAGGAACAAAAGAATCTACAAGTCTTGCAAAAACATTAGGACCTTCAGCTAACCCGTAAGGCACAACCCAATCTAAAGTTTCCATTATTTCAGGAGCTTGTAATACAGCTTCTGTAAACAGATAACTAACTATCGGCCCAAATGTTGGCAAGCTTCCAAGCATTGCAGCAGATTTAACATTTAAATCTATTTTTTGTTTAGACAACATACTAATGTTGCCGAATACTTTTTTACCAAACACTTCTGCATCTAAAACACCTGGCATTTGAAACACTAAAATACTATTTCTATTTTCATCTTCAGCAGTAAGCATTCCCCAACTTCGCAAAGCTCTAGCTACAAACACTGGATTATCAGCAGCAATACCTATCCAACGACTTGTTACTTCTGTCCATGCCCCTAAGAAAGGAGAAATTTCTTGCATAACTTCTTCAAACCTTGAACGTTCTGCAAGATCGTAAAGAACCATTTTTGTTTCTTTTATAGCTCTACGTCTCGAACGAGCACGCAAGTTCTCTATATCTTCTCCATCTAAACGGTATGTGCCATCTGGATTTCTAAATGGCTGAAGTTCCATAGCCATTTGTGCTTCATACAAAGACTCAAACAATGTTCCCCGTGAAACAATGTCTTCAACCATTGTCAAATTTTCAAACGCATTATCTAATACAGAATCAACAGATTCTTTAATACGTTTAATATTTGAAGTTGTTTGTTGACCATCTAAGAAAGAAGAATCTGTAACAGTCTTACCAAAATCTATTGACCCAACACTTGTTATTTCATCTCTAGGAATTTCTCCTGGAGTAAGAGAACTTATTTGTTCTTCAAGAAGTGTTTTTCTAGAGTTACTATCATATTTTGCATTAATTGTAGCACGACTACGTTCTATAGGAGACATGTCTAAAACTGTTTGCAAAGCAGCCGCAGGATTATTTGACACAAACCCTCGCTGATTAGATATAAGAATAGCTAGATCTTCAATATCGTCGGGAGGACGAGTAACCCTATTTTCTTTAATAGCACGTTTTAAATAAATATTTTCTGCATTATATCTAGCATCTATAATTGGCTGAATATCTACATCCCATTTAACTTCATTACCTTGAGCTAATTTTAATCGTACTGCTGCAAACTCAGGCGTATCAGGGATAAGACTTTCAGATTCGTATCTTGTTTTTGTTTCAAGTTCTCTTATACCATCAAGACTTCTATATTCTTCAGGCAAATTATCTAGCACACTTTTACCATCAGTGCGTAGCCACTCAATAACTTCTTCAGAAGACTTCCCTAACCAAAACTGTCGCCAAAAATCTCTATTAGCAGACACACCTGCAACACCGCTAGGCCCAGCATGACGAGCCATAAAGTCATTCCAAGCTAATTTAAATGCTGCTGTTTCTTGTGGGACAACATAATCGTATTGATACGAACCTGCATAACGTTCTGATTCACGTTGTACAGCGTTTTGGTCTTGCCAAATATGACGCTTTGTTGCGTTAGCACTATTAACTCGTTCGTTAATTTTTTGTACTTGCGGGTTATCGCCCCAAGGGTTACCTAAATTAATATCACCAACATGAGTTGTTGTGTAACCTGCATCTGCAAGTATTTCTGCTGCTTGTTCAAAACGTCCAGCAGTTTCAGGAGTATCTGATTTAAATTTTGCAACAATATTTTTTTGATGATCAGTTACAAGTTCTGCACGAGTTGCTAAAAGTTTAGCAGCTTCTCTTCTGTCTTTTGTTCTAGCAGCTAACCAGTCAGCTATATCAAGTTCGTCAGAAATTTCTGCCATTAAAAGTTGAACTTGTTCTGTTGTAAATGGTTCTTCAAAATTATTTATATCTAATTGGTTATTACGATTTCTTTCTACGTACATCGTAAGAAGATCTTCATCTAATCTGCTATAGATAAGTTCCCAATCTTGTTTACTAATTCCTCCTAATTCAGAAACATTTTCAAGATTACGAGTTCTTGTTTCTACAATAGTAGCTTCAAAATCTTCCATTCTTTGAAGCATGTCGTGAGCTTCAAGTAAAAGCTGTTGACCATAACTATCAGCTATTTGTTTTTGCGCAGCTATAGCTAAAGTATTCCGAGAATACCTACTATAAGCAGCACCTGCGGCAGCAGCACCAGCAGGACCAGCAAAAAATAATCCTAAGCCTGTAGACAAACCTATACGACGACGTTTTCTACCTTTAGCGTATTCTTCATTTATAATATTTTCTACAAACTCTTGATAAGAAACTTCGTACCCAGGAATTCCAGCTTCATGTTGTTTGTTGTACCAATTTACTGTTGCAACAAACATGTTTTGCCCAGATGTACCTGTGCGTTCTATATCGCCTAAAGCTTGATCTAATAATGCAAAAGGAAAATCTTGCGCTTCAGTTAAAGGATTATAAAATTCGTCAGGTTCAAACCCTTGTTGTTTTTCTGGAAACGATTTAAACGTTGATTTAGAATCTGTTGAAACAAGTTCGCCAATTAAAGCATTATCAGAAGGAAGACTTTTTTGAAGAAGAAAACCTTGATTACTTACATATTGAGAATTTACTACTGATCTAGCTAATTTACCTAAATCTTCTTTTAACGATGCTTCATAATAGTCTATGGTTAATTGCATCTCAGAACGAAGCCTACGAAAAACTTCTTTTTCTATTAAAGAATCATCAATGCCATCTAACATAGCTTGTTCAAATTGTAAAGCTAATTCTCTATTCGATAAATTTTGTAGTTCAGGATCTACATCAGAAAAATTCCATTCTGAAACTATGTCAGAATCTTCCCAATGCCCATAAAGCATTTCTCCAAATCCAATATTTTCAGAATAAGGATTTTCAAACATATTAAGATCTGTTAATATGCTTGTCGCATCAGTTACAGCAAGAGGTGGTAATTGATTCCTAGAAATATATTCAGCAGGAGAAAACTGTTTTTCTTCTAACATCGTTAACTGCGAATTAATTTTACGGTTTTCTATTTGTATACGATCAAATGAACTTAACGTATCAGTATTAGCATTGAACTCTATATCTTGTATTGACTCATACAGTTTTGTTTCAACAACAGCATCAACATCTACACCAGCTTTAGTAAGCCACCGTGAACGCAAAGTATCTACTCTGTCACCAATACGACCTACAGTCGCTGCTGCACCAACAGTAGCAACAGTTCTTAAAAGCGAATCAATGTTAACAACCATCTGCCAACGTGGTGTAAGAAGAACACTTTTTTTCCAGTAAGTTGTAGCTAATCTTCTGGCATTTCTTATTGTTGCTCTACTTGAACCAATATGTACAAGTCGTTCTGTTGTTGTACCATCTGCTGCTGTGTCTAATACTGTTTTGTAATCTCCAACAATAGCTTGGACAAGTCTTTCATACATATCGAAACGTGGGACAACAGAACTATCACGCATTTGACTAGGGCTAATAGCAATATTTCTTGAAATAGTTTGCCCGTCTTCGTTGATTACAAGCGTTGTATAATCTACGTTTCCAAAAGTTGCTTCTTTAGCTAAACCTTCATCTGCTGCTTTAGTTAATATTTCTTGAGCACTAGTAAGATCGCCTCTTAAAATTTCTATAACTTGTTGTTTGTCAACAATTTTTGGTCCGCTTGCTAAACCATTTGGATTTGTAATTGGATGCGGTATATCAGCAAATGTGTCAACAAGCTGATCAACAAGTTTATTAACTACAAAATCGTAATGCTCTACCATATCTGGAATGCTTGTTGTTTTATTTAAAAACTCAATCATTACGTCATCAGCGTTAAGACCAGCTTTTTCTAAAATAGGTACACCATCTACACCAGAAATGCGTGAAACATCTCGGAGCATACGTTCAACTTGGACTAACGCATGATCAGGTTGATGCCAGTTAGCTATACCTTGAGGTACTTTTTCTACTGTGACTCTTGCAGCTCTACTATTTAAACGTGTACTAACAAATTCAGACTTTTCAAAAAATGTGCGTGCTTTAAAACCTAACCGATTTTCTGGACCTAGATAAGGAAGCATGTTTTGTGGCAAAATTGGTATATGAGAAGTTCTAAGTATTTCAGCTACGGCCATATCAGTTATATGTTCATAACCTTCTAACCCATGCTTAAGACGACTTGGAGGATTAACAAGTCCTATACCTTGGTTAAGGTCATACGGTGCCATAAGTTTTTGTAAATAAGTTTCACGTACAGCAAGAATTGCATTCCAAGGTATTTTAGAAAGTCCTTCTAATTCATCTATTGCAGCATCGTATTCAAAAGTTCCTGGTTCAGGAGGTCTATCTGTTACTCCTGCATTAGTGTCTATGATCCCTTCTTCGCCATACAATTCATCAGCAAAAGTAGTTTTACTTTGTATAACTTGTAGTTCATCTTTTATGATTGCTTCAATAGAAGTAAAAAAAGCAGGATCTCTTTCTTCCATTACTTTTTTATATTCGCGCAATAGAACTAACTGGTCTTCAGCAAGAGCTTTTGCTGCTTCAGGTGATAATGGATTAGAAGAATTGTAATCTGTATGCTGTACAACACCTGCTGATACATCTTCCCAATAACGAATATTTCTAGTATTAGTTGCTAAATTTTCTAACGCTGTTAACCCTCTTGGTGAATAAGTAGTTGTACCAAGAGTATCATCAAGAAAAAGTATGCTAGATAAAACTCGTGCCTGCTCTTCAAACAATTTTACTGCATCTGGAGCGTTAAGTCGTAAACGCATATAATTGTCAAAAGGTAACCACGAAGCACTTGTTACATCTCCAACATTCCACATTCTTGCAACTTGTTGACTGTAAACCCAAGCATCACGTAAATCCCAATTTTTCCATCCTGGCCCAAGTTCACCTTTTCGCCCAGCTTGAAGAATTTTTATAGCTAATTTATTTGCAAATGTTTCTGTAGAAGTTGTTGATGAAATATCAACATAACCATTTTCTGTAATTATTCTATTAGGACCACTATCAGCTAAATCTATACCACCTTCTGCTTTTGCTATTAAATATCGTTTTCTATTTTCAAAAGCGTTTTGAGCAATATCTGTTAATTTGCTAAACGCTATATCTTGTTGAGATAACTTTTCAAATTCTAATTGTAATGTTTCAATGCTTTCATCAAGAAAAATATCATCTGGGCTTAACTCAAATCGTTCATTATCAAACGTTGATACTCGTGCATCAGCATCATCAAAAAATGTATTTAAATAATTTTTGTATTCATCAACTATTTCTTTATGCCTTACTAATTCACCAAGTTCTGTTTCTACTGCAAACGCTCTATCTGCAAGTATTTGATTAGCTTCAGCAAGATTTTCCCAATAGTTAGATGGCAAATCATTAAAAGACTCAGGACTAGGTACATCTATATTAAGAGTTTCTCTGCCACCTCTTACCTCATCCCATAATACTTTAATGCCTCGCAAACTGTTTATTGCAAGATCTTCTGCTTCAAGAATATTGTTTGTAAAAGTTGTTTTTGTAGGAAAGTCTGGATCAGCAACATTTACAGTTTTTCGATCTATCAAAACATTTGGATTTGCAGCACTAGGACCTGGAAGATCATATGGCAGTTCACTACTCGTTAAGTAGTTAGGATCTATGTCCCCTCTTGCTTCAGGTGTTAACTCACCTAATAATCTGTAACCAATATTTTGAACAGTTTGTTTATAACTAACAAAACCAGGACTAGTTATTGCTTCGCTTACTGTCGCAGGTGTAATCCTTTTTTCCCATTGAGGATTGTAATCCCACTTTTCCCAAAACAAAGTATCTCTATTTATAACTCTGTCTGGTTTGCCTCTACGACCTGGCCGCACAATATCGTCTTTATAAAGAAAAGGAGTAAAAGGACTTCTGCCTTTTAAAGCATTTAAATCATATGTGCCAGTTTGAGCATACTGTTGTTTAGCTAACTTGTTTGCGTAGCCTGCACGCATACCTTTAGCTACAAGAAACGCAGGATCACCAACAATATTTAAATTAAAATCTATTATACCACTTCCTATTTGATACCACTGAGTTGCCATTTCTTGTTCAAGTTCTTCAGCGTCTAAAATGTTAGTAGAACGTAAAGCCAAAATTATTGCTTGGCCTGCACTTCTGCTTTCAGTTATATTCCAAACATCTGAATACGTACTCATGTCATAAAGACGTGAATCAAAAACTCCATCGCCTACACGAGTTTTAACTTCATCAAGCATTGCTACTGGATTAAAAGTATTTAACCCACCAAATTGTGGGTTGTCTCTATAAAACTGGTTATTTTCGGCAAGAGCTATATTGTATAAAGTTGCTACAGTGCCTATTGGTCGATCAACATAATTTTTGTAAGTGTATTGCAAGCTTTGCATCATTGGGTCCCAAAGGAGTTTTCCACCTTCACGACGGAATATGCCTGCTTTACCTTCGGTAGGTAATGCGCCTACTGTAGAACCAATTACACCTTCTGGACCAAACGCTGAACCAAGTACAGATTTTTCTCCAGTACCGCTTTTGCTTTCTTGACCCATTATGTTGTCACGCCAAGATTCCCAAAAAGAATCTATAATATCAAATTGTTCTTCAGGCAGTCGGATTACGCCATCAAAAACCAAGTCAAGAGCTTGCGCTCCTAAATCTATTGGCGAGCGAGCAATTTTATATAGCCGACTTCCGAAACTCATTTAGGCACATCGTATTTAGTAGGAATAAAGTTTTGCATTCTTCTAACAAAAGCTTGAATATCAGGGTCAGCGTTTATGTTGTTTGCTAACGTTAAAAATTCGTGTATAGCTGGCCCTAAAGTTTGAACTCTTTGCGGAGGCAAAGGTACATCTTTAACATTAAATACTTCTTGACTCATAGGTGCAGTAATTAATTCACCAGGTAACTGCGAAGGTCCAAACCCTTCGCCTGGCACAGGTATTTCTTTTCTAGGTGCCATATCTTGTTGAGGAGCCGTATTGCTTTCTATAGAAGGCAACGGCATTTCACTTTGCGAATCAAGCTGTTCTTGTTTTTTTCCGTAAGCTTGACCTTTTGCAGCAGTAGCAGCTTGTGTTTTATTAGCTCTTGGCATTTTATACCCCTAACAATTCTTCTAATGAAGGAGCAGCTTCTGGTTCTTCAATTATTTCTTCTTCGACCATAGACTCTGCCCCCATTCCTGCCATACCTAAACCAGCTTGTGCTTCAGGAGCCATAGCTTCAACTTGTTCTGCTTGACGTTCTTGAGCTTCACGTTGAACTTTTTCAACAGCAGCTCCTAATTCCATTTTATCGTTAGCAACTAAATTCATTATGCGTGCTAAATCTGCTGGTGGTATTACACCTTCAGCAGCTTGTTGCTGTATTGAAGATAGTAAAGCGTTTTCAAGTTGTTCTGCTATAACAGTATCGTGTTCAAACTCTGGGTCGTCTACTAAAGGATCAATCATCATAAATGATTTCTTTGACATGGTTCCCATGCCTACACGTTGACCACCGCTGATAACTAAGTTGTTTATATCTGCACCTGGGTGAGAATACGACACAACATTGTCTGTTGTTTCAAAGTTATCTTTAGGTTTGTAATCGACTCTACCTTTAGCGTTTTTAGTATGAACATAAAAACTGTGTGGACGGTTAGGGCCATACGTTTTTGCCATGCCAATAGCTAGTTTGTTTTCTTCTTGTAAAGAACGAGCCATTACACGCTGAGATTCTTGGACGTTAAAATCTACAACTGCTGCTAAAACAGCGTCGCCTCGACGGCCAGTACGAATATTAGATGTTGACTCGCCACCAAACTCTTGAGGTATTCCAGCGGTTAAACGTTGTCCTCTTTCAAGGCGATCAATCGCTGGGTTAGTCATATAACCTGGCTGCATCTGTACATCTTTAATATCGCCGCCTCGGATAACACCAACTTCACCGGTTAAGCCATCAGCAGGGTTAACTATTTGTGGTGTTTCTCCAGCACGACCAACAAGCCAAGTATCTGGGAACACACCTTTTTGCACTGCTATAACTTCAAGCGCCATAAGTCTAGCTTGCATCTGGTACATGCCAAGAATGCCATCGAACTGTCCTTGAGGTGCATCAAGGCTTATGCGTGACGCAAATACTATTGGTGTTTCACCTAATCTATTAGGTATACGTTCTAGCTCTACATTAATTACAGTCGGTGCAGGGTTAGGAGTTCCATATGTATTTAAATGTGTTTCTGTTGTAGATCTGCTAGCTAACAAAACTGTTTCTTCAGCGTCTAAATATTCGATTAGATCAATTACAGTATCGTTATTCATTGATTCTGTTTTGCCGTCAGCGTGCCCTTGTTGTTTTAAAACAAAAGCTGCTTCAGGGTAATTAATATCAAGCCAACCTAAACTTCTTTCGTACGCAAAAATGCAATCTCTTGGACGTAGATCTTGTGGACCAAACAATGTTGAGGGGTATGCAGTTAAAGGATCACGCACATGCCATTCGGGGCAACCAGTTTTAGAGTTATATATTAATTGTGTGCATGTGGTAGCGTAACCGATTAGATGGCGTGCTCGTTTAGATAGCTGTAAGTCCATTCGGCTGTTTTCCCACCAACCAAAAATAGCGCGACGTTTAATAGAAGCGTTTGTTCGAGAACGTTTAACTGAGTTATCGGAAGGTGGACAGTATATGTCAGGGCTTGTAGAAGCTATACGCATAGCAGTCTGATCAAGACCTTGAGCTAATAAGTTAGCTACAGCAGATTGTTCGTTACTGTCAATTTCTGGTAGCGGTACAAGAATCTCTCCGTTATAATGATCTCGAAGTGTACGCATACGATGTTTGGCGTAGTCGTTAATACTCATTCGTGAAGAATAAATAGCTAAAATTTCGTCTACAGTTTTCACACTTACCTCATTATACGTCAGCTTTAGAAAGCCATGTAGGTCGCCATTGTTTAGTATTAACTATACTCGGTGTATGTAATTTTTCTAAGTTATGTTCAAGAAACCATTGTGCCATAACACAGTCGTCTGTGCGAGCGCCAGTTCCTTCTGCATTCCATCTTGTTACTTCATTAACTAAAAGTAAAGAATGTGGTCTTGCTTCAGTGTTTTGTTTTCCTGGTAAGCGTATACGTCCTACTTTCCATAATGGTGCCAACATTTGCACACCATATTTCGGATCGCCTTTATTCCTACTATGTGTATAGTGTGGGATTAGTTGTACGTTCCTTAATGCAGCCCAACGTCTAAAATGATCGTACTGCATAATAAACTTTTGTGCAGCGTTAGCTTCAACAACCCAATGAGTTATTGGTCTTCCCATCTCATTAGTTATTTTCCACCATTCTTCTGCAACACCAGAGAACTTTTGTTCTTCATGGCTCCAATCAAGGAACGCAGGGGCATCCATTTTGCGGCGATATGACTCTAAAAGATACCGGTACTCTGATTCAGGGTTGTATGCCCAGCATTGTAAAGCCCAAAACTTTGATGGTGATGGGTCTGCTGTAGCTATAACAAACAAATCTTGGGATATACCAGAAGGCAATTCCCATATATCTCTTTCGTTGTCCCAACAACCAGGGTGTTCTATACCGTCTTTGCCTTTACCGCCTGAAACCCACAACGGATCTACTAAAACATTGGCAGGGTTTACGTCCGATTGCTGATACAGGACTTCA
>TARA_R110002050_G_scaffold85135_1_pt1 | contig 17421 bp, 11 predicted proteins | sample TARA_R110002050 | Tara Oceans TARA_R110002050 (sample SAMEA4396988) | marine metagenome | biome: Polar Biome; feature: [DCM] deep chlorophyll maximum layer (ENVO:01000326); material: water (ENVO:00002006), including particulate matter (ENVO:01000060) such as... | depth 25 m
TTCAATATCCAACTCGTGTGGCGCATAGAAAATCAGCAGACCCTAAGTAAATTTGACTGGAACTGGGAATGAATAATTCAATACAGGAGTTATGAAGCATATGGCTGAAATAATCAAAATAAATATTTCAGAAAACTCTTAATGTCAGGAAATAGCCAAGAAACATTATAATCTAAAAAAGCATCCTTGCTTTCGGCATTTTTCAATAACGAAGAATAGGGGAAAACAAAATCTGATTTTAAACAATATTATTGGCTGCATTTTTTTAATTTAGCCAGTCAAATATAATGGTCTATTCATTGCCATTATAAAAATTATAACACCTGCAAGCTGACCTGATGAACTACTTACAATGGAATAACGCTATCGGTCATTTTTTTTTCAACGAAGAAAAGGCAGAACAAGAAGTCTATCTGTTTATCTCCAAGCATGATTTGATTAAAGTTGGCAGGGGAAATGGGCTCGAAGGAGACGATGAAAGCATATTTCTTGATTATATAGCAGCAATAAGGAAAGGTATTTCTGGAAGAATCTTAAAGGGAAATATTCTCGAGCACGCTCTCTACGCTTACGACAAATGGCAAGAGAACCCGGTAAAAATAGACAATGTGCCAGTTAAATATCCTTTGTATATTTGTTATTTGACCTTGTTTGTATTGCCCTTGACAGAAAACAGCCAGCCTGATTTACGTGTTGACGCTTACTACCCTCGGATCAAGAGTTTTTTAAAGAAGTATGACCTGCCTTCAATGCCTACACAGAACGAGTATTTTAATTGGAACTCTCTTTGGGAGGATTTATTTGATTGGAGTTTTGAAGAAAGAAACACTGAATTGGGGTATTACGAAGTTCACCCATTTCAAAATGAGAGATGGGTGTATGTCGGTAAACCCCTTTCACAAAGTATTTTTCCCATTCATGCTATCAGACAGCTCCCTCAGTTTTTTGAAACTTCCGGGTTGGTTCCAGGAGAAGAAATTGATGGTGCCACACTCAGAAATCTCTTGTTGGCCAGTGGTGAAAGGCATTTAGGACTGCCCGGCAGGGTTCTAAATGCAATACGGGATTCTAAAAATGAACTGGGGCATTCCATTATCAGTGTCGTCAAAAAGAATTACCAGGAATGGACTGGTGATACGGATCTATATGATTCGGACACTGAAACCATTAAAAAAGGAAATACTATTTCTCAGTTGCGTTTGTGTATTGAAGGGGACAGGGCCAGAGGGTATAAGACCTATTACAGATTATATACTAAACTGGATTTCCCAGAAGATTTGACATTCACACATGAAGATCGGGAGTATAAGTGCCAACAATTTGGCAAAGGTTGGTCAAAACCCCTATTTCTGCCATTTAACGAAGGAATGGAGCTTCAAGATAGTTTGAATAAATGGAAAGCCAAGTTTCCAGAAAAGGACGTTAGGTTGTTTATCGAAGGCAAAAACTTCCATTTGAGTGGTTGGGTAGAAGTGCCATACATGGTTTCGACAAAAATGTTGTTGCTGGCAAAGGATGAATTATCAGCGTCCATAGAGGAATGGGGAGATTGTTTTGCAGAAGGTGATTTCAAAAAGGTACCAAGAGTTGAGATAGCTGATAGCTACACTCTCTATGAACTTTCCAATCCCCCAATTGGCCATCCTGATATTCCGGTGTTGCAATTCAAAACCGACAAGAGGATAGCACTAACTGGCGGCATAAAAATCGGAGTACGTACATGGCTTATAGACTTGCTCCCAGATATTGAACTGGAAAATGGGCGCGGGACAGAAACCGTTTTCTTGGCTTACGAAAACGATGATAAAAAAATTCCTTTGATGCGGAAAGATATTGACCAGCCTGTTTGGTCACTTCCCCAAGACATTAAAATCAATAAGGGATTCGCTCTTAAGGTTGAAGGAGATGATATAAGAGGAGACCAGTTAAAAAACTATATTGTGGATTCGCAGGGGAAAGTTGAAGTGTTAGATGAAGATGCATTACCAGCCCGCAATAAATTCGGACAGATCATTAACAGTGAAGAAAGTGATTCGTACGTAATAGGAAGTAAGTTACTGGCTGACGATGAAAGAAAGTTATGGCTTCGTCAAGCATTATATTCACGTGATTTCCGACCACAAATAACAAAAGGCAAGTACTTATCACCCGTGGAAAATGATTTCACCGGGTATAATAATTTACTTGTGAGTTTCCTAACTGTAAAAGGTAAAAGTTCGTCAAAAGATTATTTTGAAGCTTTTGAGTCGGTCTATCAAGAAATGTTTGGTCCAGAAGAAATAGAATCACATCCCATTGAACTTTCCAGGTTAAAACGCTGGTCTCTAAACTACTTGGATTACATGGGGATTTTGGATTATGAATATTCCACAAAGAAGATTGTAGTTAATCCCCCGCAATTTCTACTTATACCAACATACAGTGGCAGGAAAGTGCTTTTGATTGGAGGCAGGACCTCAGAGCTAATGCAAAAAGTCAAAGCAGAAGCTGAAAAGGAAGGATTGCACTTGAACCTTGAGCCACAGGATACCTCTTTATCTCCTTTCATCTTGCCGCCAACTGTATCTGTTACGGGTTTTGATGAAAATGATGGGATTAGAATAGAGAGAAAATTGAGAAAAGTGGCTGAAGCATGCTCCATATCCTTCGATCCAAATAAACTTCCACAGTTCAGGCTTGCAGAGTTTTCGGGCAATATTGATGATTACAAAAGTCAACTGACACCTGATGAAAGGTTTGATGATTCTGGTTGGCCTGCAAGGGTTTTTAACGTTAATCAATTACGTTTTATCCCAACAGAAATACAAAGTATAGATAAAAGCTTCTCACTGGTGGAGTATCGGTTGACAGAATACAGCTTTAAACATAGGTTATGGATGAATGGCCATCCTTATGATATTAATAAGAACTGGGGGCGCTTCATGATTCTCAACCATTACAAAAAGGAAGTGATATTTAATGACAGGGGAAAGAACATAGTTGCTATTCCGGCAGCATTGCCACTACCAAGATTAATTTCAGAAGCTATGACATTATTCAGTGGTAAAGCACCTAAGAGGCTGTTTCTGGAAATTCAAGGAATCAAAACATGGTTTAATATTTATGAAAATATTCCGCCAATATTTGCTTCAAACTACTTTAGGAAAGTAGGACAAACGAAAAAAGAATTGACAATAAATCTATGAAAGACCCCATTGGATCATTTGAAACGATAAAAGAGAATTTTGTCCGGTACGTCAAAACAGCTTTCAAGACTAAGTTTGAGAGTCTGGAAGAAGAACGGGAGGCTCTGTTAAACGAAGACAAGGTACTTTACCGGCAACCTTGGATTGAGCCATTGCCAGAGTACAAGTCAAGTGAAAAAACCATCATCGATCTTTCCCCTGAGGATTTACCAGGCCTGAATGAAACACAGCAGTATATTTTTAAAGGTTTGGTTGACAAAGGGCTTATCCCGGGATATCAACTTCATGCTCACCAAGCCCAAATGCTAAAGGAAGCATTATCTGGGAAGAACTGTATTATAACCTCCGGAACCGGCTCCGGGAAAACTGAATCGTTCCTTTTACCCTTGTTTGCTCAATTATCTAAAGAACTTTCCTCATGGAGTTCCCCTGGCCAGAAGGCACAACATACAGATAACTGGTGGAGGGACACGCTAAGTGTACGAGACATTGTTGACACTGAAAACGGTTTTGTTCTCAGTGATGAAGTTCAGCAAAGGGCACATGAAACACGCCCTCAGGCAATGCGGGCAATGATATTATATCCGATGAACGCTCTAGTAGAAGACCAGATGACCCGTTTGAGGATTGCTCTGGATTCAAGCCTTGTAAGGCAATGGTATAATGAGAACACTGGGGGAAATGCAATTTCATTTGGAAGATACAATGGTTCAACACCAGTTGCGGGAAAGCTGGAAAGGTTGAATGAGGATGGCATTAGTGAAATCAATACAACAAAGGTAAATACGCTTATCCGGGAATTACAGGCAATCGAAAGGAATCAGCAAAAGGTTGAGGAATATATACGGCAGGAAAGGCAAAAGGGAAATGAAGTGGATGAGAAGGAGCTAAAGTCTTTCTTTCAGAGGCTCGATGGTGCTGAAATGAGATGCCGGTTTGACATGCAGGTTGCCCCGCCAGATATAATGATAACCAACTTTTCCATGTTAAGCATCATGCTGATGCGGGACATTGACGGCCCTGTTTTCGAGAAAACACGTCAGTGGATTGCTTGTGAGGACCTACCGGAAGACCAGCGCGAACAAGAAAAACCAAATAGAGTATTCCATCTTGTTATTGATGAACTGCATTTATACCGGGGAACACAAGGAACAGAAATAGCTTACTTGTTGAAATTGGTTATGAAGCGCTTAGGGTTGCATCCAGACCATCCGCAGTTGAGAATATTAGCCTCCAGTGCCTCTTTGGAGCCAAATGATGAAAAGAGCTTGGAGTATGTAGGTGACTTCTTTGGATTCAAGAAAGAAGATGTCAAAGATAAATTCAAGATCGTTACTGGTGAATTAAGTCTGGTGGACCCATTGCTGAAAGAAGATGCCCTATTGCCAACCAATCCCTTTATTGAAGTTTGCGAGGCATACACAACAACGAGACATCAGGTTGATGATCCGGCATTTTCGGAAGCATGTGTATCGGCAGGTAATACATTACGTCAAGACTTTGGTATTGACGACACCATTTCGTCTGTTGAGGACTTCTTACAATTGCTGCTTCACCCAAAGATCAAGCTTCGTGAAAGGTTTTTTGATGCGTGCAGTGTGCCACAGGACGCAAAAAAAGTGCCCCGTCCAGTTTGTACATTCAGAAAGCCTGAAGATGGTAACCCTCCTAACCTGCCTTATTTCTGTGAAGCTTTATTCGGAAAAGCGGACGATAAAGAATTACATCAAGCAGCAAGAGGTTTGTTAATTGCACGGTCCTTATTTGATGAAGAACAATATAAAAAGCGTTTTAAGGGTCATCCAAGAAGTCTGCAAAGGTTCCGGTTTCATTACTTTTTCAGAAACATTGAAGGTCTTTGGGCTTCTACGGACGTCACAGATAATCAAGATGGAAGAACTGTCGGTAAGTTGCTACCACAACCAGAGATTTCTCTAAACAATCATAGGATTTTAGAATTGTTGTATTGTGATAATTGTGGTACAACTTTGTTTGGTGGGCAAAGAGGAGTTACATCAGATGCTTATTGCGAATTACTGCCAGTAAGCCCAAATATTGAAGGAATACCCGAAAAAACTCCAGCAAAACTTGTTGAAAAGAGGACATATCAAGAATATGGTGTGTTTTGGCCACAGGGTGATCAAGAATTTACTTGGCATGATTCTCAACAAGGGGGGCAGTGGAGCATTCCTTCAGATCATTGGCATCAAACAGTTTTAAATACTGATTTTCGAGATCGAGACTACAGTTCCAATTGGGCTGAGGCATTTCTTAATAAATATTCTGGTGATGTTGTATTATCAGATAGCATAAGAGTTCAAGAAGCACCTGAGGATTGGGTAGGTGGTCTTATGTTTGTTATCCAGAGAGATATTGACCCCATAGATATGTCTGGAGCTACGAATGATGAAGGAGGATTAATTCATTCCCATACTGCACTTCCAAATGTTTGTCCTTCCTGTGGAGTTAATCAGCAATTTAGTCCTAAAAAATCACCCATAAGGGGGTTTAGAACTGGTTTTGCTAAAACCACCCAGTTATTTGCAAAGGAATTGGTTTACCAGTTGCCAGATAGTGCAAAGCAGAGAAAACTCGTGGTATTTTCTGACAGCCGGGAAGATGCAGCACAAATCGCAAATGGAATAGAAAGGAATCACTTTACAGATTTATTGCGTGAAATACTAATCCGGGAGCTGCAAAGTAATCTGTTAGTGAAAGCCAGGATTGTGGCATTATTGGAAATGGGTGATGATACCGGTGAATTTGAACAATCATACTCATCACAATTTTATGAAGTCCAGGAGGCATTTGAAGAAATCAACACAATTAGTGCCGATGAAAGTAATCCTAGAAAAAAGCATCGGAGAGAGAAGGCAATCCAAAAGATTGTGAAGATCAAAAACCGTACAATCCGAGTGCATGAGCTTGTCCACTTGATGAATACGGATGAATGTGCACCTCTAATCAAGAGCTTCATACAACTGGGAGTTAATCCCGGTGGACCATCCATCCATCTGCAAAACATTCCCCGAACAAATACACCATGGTACTCAATGTTTGACTTTGATTCAGGAATATGGACAAATGATAACCCTGAATTTCAGGATGTTATCAAAAGAGGAACATTGGTTCAACTGGCCAGCCTGTTTTTTGGCAATCTGTTTTATTCTCTTGAAGCATCAGGATTAGGCTATTTGACTGTAAATCCTGATGCCGAACCCGTTACACATAACGCAGCCGAGGCAGGGTTAGCACGAGAACGGTTTCTGGAAATAATAAATTCATCCATTCGTATCCTTGGAGAAAAATATTTCTACAGTCCATTACCTCCAGATTGGGAAAGTGATAGAACACTGGATATTTCAAACTATGGTTCCTTTCCTTCTCTATTCAGAAAGTACATTAGAAGAGTAGCAGAAATAAATGGAATTGAGGAAATAAATTTAGGGGAAGCAGTTTTAAATGCACTATCTGCTCTTAATGTTTTGAATAATCTTGGAATAAATATTCAAGAGTTATATGTAAGAGCAACAGATAAATATGACCCTGTATGGGTAAGTCCAAGAGGTGGGAGGCCACATTTACATCGCTCCGCTGGAGTTTGTACTCAATATCCTGACACTACCTTGCTCCCTAGTGAACCTGAAAAGGTTTGTGAATCCTACTGGGAAAAGAATTATTTATCGTTTCAAGCTGCTAAAAAGAAAAGGGAACCGATACGCCTCCATTGTGAAGAATTAACCGGACAAACAGATGATCAGTTTGAGCGCCAGAGACATTTCAGGGATATTATACTACAAGATGACGGACAACCGTTAGCAAGAAGTATCGATCTGTTAAGTGTAACAACAACCCTGGAAGTTGGTGTGGATATTGGTTCATTACAAGCAGTAATGCTGGCCAATATGCCACCACAGCGGTTCAATTACCAGCAACGTGTAGGACGTGCTGGGCGTAGAGGTCAGGCATTTTCAGTAATCCTTACCTTTTGCAGGGGTCGCAGCCATGACGAATTTTATTTTAACCACATCCATAAAATCACTGGTGATCCACCGCCAACCCCATTTTTAACAATGGGTCAAGACAGGATAATTAAACGTCTTCTTTCTAAGGAGATATTGAGACAAGCCTTTATACCGCTGAGGACAGGTATACGTCAAGATATATTGACCCTTTCCAGAAACGAAAGGCAGACAAGCGTTCATGGAGAGTTTGGGAAAACCGATCATTGGCAAAATTACAGGGAAAGTGTTCAGGAATGGATTACTTATAACCGTGAGGAAATAGAAAAAACAATAGAAGCATTGAAGCCGGGTATTGATCCAGACAAGAAGCAAGATCTGGCGGACTGGATAACCAGCAACAGTGATGGTGGATTTATGGAAAAAGTCAACCAGGTTATTGAGAACGATGAAATTTCAACAATTGACATATCGGAGAAACTCGCAGAGGGCGGTGTATTACCTATGTTTGGCATGCCAACTTCTGTCCGTAACCTTTACCATGAAATAACCAATGATGGTCAGGGTTACGGTCTTAAATCCATTGACAGGAATACAGACCTTGCCATATACGAATTTTCCCCAGGCGCCCAAAAGACAAAAGACAAGGCGATCCACACAGCAATTGGTTTCACAAGTGATTACATCCCTACTAATAGTAGGCACAGTCAGCCTATAACTACACAAGATAATAGTTCGCCATTTTACAATGAAAGATGGATGATTCGCTGTAATAATGGTCATATAGATTCTTCATACAAAGAAAGGCCAGAAATAGATGAGTGCCCAGAATGTGGTTCATTCCTAAGCTACCCTGAAAATATATTTCAGGTCAAATCTCCAACCGCATATCGTACAAACTTATCTAATGGAAAGGATTCCAAAGAGATTTCTGATTTAACCCTTTCAAGACCGCCAATACTTGCGGAAAATAGTGATGAATCGAATCAAGAGAGCCCCTTTATTGGAAACAACTTTAAAGCAAGTATAGCGGATAGAGATGTAACATGGCGCATAAATACAAATAATGACCATTTGTTTAGAGGTAAGCAAATAAGAGCCGGTAATGCTTTCCCGTTTAATCGAAATCAATGGTTTAATTTCAATAATCAATGGATTCTGGAAGATTATTTTAGCCAGTTTGAAGAGAATGGATACAGGTTCTCGCCACATGATAATCAGGAAGAATTTGAGGAAATAGCTCTTGGTGCTCATAAGAATACGGAAATTTTAAGAATTCACCCAACCCATATTTCACCTGCCCTTACCCTAGATATGTTTGACCAGGCATCATCACTAAATTATGCCGGGATACGGTCTGCTTTTTACTCCGCAGCATTTCTGTTGCAAAGGGTAATCGCTGATAAACTTGATGTGGATCCCGTTGAAATAGAGATAGCAGACATAAGGAAGGTATCTTTGGAAAACGGTAGAAATACGGCTGAAATAATTCTGACTGACGAGCTTCCGAATGGTTCCGGGTTTGTCAGGCATTTATTCAAAAACATCAACGATATTATTCTGAAAACAATTAATATACAAGATGATGAAGGGTATTTGGCACAAATACATTCGGATACACACAGGGAAAACTGCAAAGATGCCTGTTATGACTGCCTGAAAGTTTTCAGGAATATGAATTATCATGGTTTGCTTGACTGGAGGTTGGGTATTGCCTTGATGCGGGTGCTGGCAAACAGAAATTATATGGCGGGAGCTGATGGTCAATTTAATGACTTTCTTGAATTGGAAGGATGGCCCGAAGATGCCATACGCCTTCGAAACAGTTTCGCAGAAAGTTTTGATTTTGACATATTGGAGGGATATGAATTGCCTGCGGTCCTGGTCTCCAAGACCAGGATTTATTATGTAATTATCATTCACCCGTTTTGGAATTGTAAAATCAGTGAAGATGGAATACCTGATGTTCCTGATAACATTTGGTTAGCTGAACGTGTATTTGAGGTTTATCAGGAAGCACAAGAAAATAATGGGGTAATACGGTTCGTGGATACTTTTAATCTTCACAGAAGACCCGGATGGTGCTATCAAAAATTGTTTACCGAATAATGCAAAAAGTAACGACTATATTAAAACCCCTTAAACGGATTTCCCCAAGTCGGTACACTGCTATAAATAGGTGTCCTTACAGAGTGGTTCTTTCTAACTCTTATGCCTCCCCTTTATTGCCTTATCCACCTGCAAGCCATTTAGGGAACGTTATACATGAATGTATCCGGCTTATTGTAACTGGTAAAATTGGGACAAGTGCGGATTTTGATGAAGTGTGGAACTGCCTGTTATCAAAGGAAGAAAGAACACTTGGAGATATGGGATTTGCATTCTTTACTCCTTTAAGTGAGAATGTACCGGGTTATACTATCAAAAAAATGCAAGTAAAATCACTGATCAAAACCCGGAAAATGGAAGTACAGGAAAACAAGAAAACAGATAGCAGCATCCTGACTGAAAAATGGCTCGAAGCACAAGATTCATTGATCGGGGGATATGTTGATATTATTGTTAATCTGAATGGTTATACCAAGCTGTCAGACTTCAAAAGTGGGAAAATACTTCTTGAAGAAGGAGAAATTAAAGAGGAATATGAGGTTCAACTAAAGCTGTATGCTTATTTGCATAATGAAGTATATGGCAAATATCCTGATAAACTTTCAATTATAGATTTGGAAAAGAAGGAGTATCAGGTAGCCTTTACTCCAGAAGAGTGCGATGAGCTTGCAACCAAGTCAAGGGAAGCGCTTTTAGAGATAAATAGCCTTATTGAAATGGATGAGCTTGAGGCACTGGCAAGACCTGATATCGATAATTGCAAAAGCTGCCTTTATCGGCCTGCTTGTAGTTTTTACTGGAACCTTCCACTATCGGATACAGATTCTATATTCAGGGATATAAAAGGGCATGTTGCTGAGGTGAAGCAGTTCCGCAATGGAAATCTGAATGCCACTTTGCATAAAAATGACGGAGAGCTTTTGGTTTCCCACATAAACAGCGAATACCTACCTTTCCTGTCAGGTTTAATTGGAAAGGAAGTAGCATTTTACAATGTTAAGCAAGGCGGAATGCCAGAAAGGTATCGGGCAGTTAAAACAACAAAACTATATGAAGCATAATAATAAAGCAGATAAAATACCCATCTTGTCATTTTTTAGTGGTGGTGGCTTTTTAGACATGGGATTTGAAAAAGCAGGATTTGAAGTTGCCTTTTCAAATGAAATCGATGAGGATTTTGCCCAGTTTTATGATGAAGGTATGAGCAGTTGGTCAGGAAAAAAAAGGAAAGTAAGTGCAATAAATGATATTGATGACGTTTCTACCAAAGAGCTGAAAGCTTTAGTTAAGGGACGATTTGGAATTATTGGTGGGCCTCCCTGTCAGGACTTTTCGATAAGGGGTTCAAAAAATGGATTTGATGGATTGCGGGGCACATTGACCTATCGTTATTACGAACTAATTATGGATTTGCAACCCGACTTTTTCTTGATGGAGAATGTACCTGGACTGGTGTTGTTGAAAAAAACTAAGAAGGCGTTCAACTCAATATTGGACTTGTTTCGTGAAGAATATCTGATTAGTACAGCAAGGCTCAACGCGTTACATTATGGTGTTCCGCAAAACAGGGAAAGACTGTTTGTATTTGGGCTTAAGAAAAGTCTTGTGAAGGACACATCCCTCTTCACGTTTAATGATTTATGGTTTACTTGGCCTGAACCAAATTATCCGAAAGCTGAAATATTATATAATTGGGGCGAACCAAAAGGACGAGGTTTGGAGTTGAAATCAAAAAAATTACCTGCGCCGCCTCCGGAATTATGTGTTAGCGACCTTCTGATAAGCAACAAGGATATGAAAATTATTCCAAATGCCAATGAGTTTTTCAATCTCAAAAATCTCTCTAAAATTAAGGAGATTGCAGAAGGTGATACATACCGTCCCTCATTTAAAAGGCTCCATAGTAAGAAATATAGTCCTACCGCCTGTTATGGGAACAATGAGGTTCATCTTCATCCAGTTGACGACAGGAGACTGTCTGTAAGGGAAGCATTAAGAATACAAGGCGTACCTGATTCATATATAATTAATACACAGGGAAAACTAAGTAAAAAATTCAAAATGATTGGTAATGGAGTTCCCGTTCCGTTGGCACATCAAATTGCATTTTCAATCAAGAAGTTTCTAAGTGAATTGGACCAATATAAACAAAAAATGAATGGATATTTGGACAAAGGAAAAACGAAGTCAGGTGATGTCAAAAATCCGGTCAAAGGACACTAAACCGGAAATAATATTAAGATCTGCCTTGCATCGGCTTGGTTACAGATTCAGAGTCCACAGAAAGGATTTACCTGGAAAGCCAGACATTGTTCTTCCCAAATACAACGCGGTTATCTTTGTTCATGGATGCTTCTGGCATTACCATGGAGATTGCAGGGAAGGCCGGATTCCTAATACTAACTCCAAATTTTGGAAGGAAAAACTATCTAAAAATGTAGAAAGGGACAAAAGACACGAAAAACAGTGCACAGATTTAGGATAGAGAGTTATGGTAGTTTGGGAATGCGAGATAGAACATCATTTCTCTGATATAATCATAAAAGTTGAAAATACGCTGCAGGAAAAACCTTTAATAAAAAAATGATTAGTTGAGTGAATTCGTTATCTTTGAATATTCAAACATCTATAGGCAATGACTTTAGACATAACAAAATCAGTAAAATTGAAAAATCCACAAGAAGGAGAAGAAAATCTGATTTACAACGTAACCAATTTCAATGAAGCCACAAATCGGTGCTATATTGAACTGGTTTCTTCTTTACCGGGGCTGAATCCTGGTTTTCCCCCACAGGAATTGGTATCAGTATCTGATATCGAAAATATATGAGATGATAAAATAAAAATTCATGCAGGATTAGTAATAGACCCGAATTCTTTGTGAATTTTTTCTTGTCGATAAAAATCGGGGAAGCGGTGAATACTTCATTACCAATGCATCCTCGATCACAAAACCAAGATATCTAAATTTTTATCTTTAGGTGAACATGAAAGCTGAGTGAAAGCCAGATGGATTCATTCATGTCCAAGTAACATATTGATACATAGCCAGAAAGTAAATATCGAAAAAATCAGTTACACTATCTATTATCAATCTTCTTTAGTATCTCTCCAAGTCGGAATTGAGGATCCATATTTTTTCTCCACTTGAAGTTTCCGTTTGAATCCACTGACCAAAAGCTGATTTTAAATTGTTCAAGATCGAAGTGAATTTTAGCATCATCCTTAATGCCTCTATGATGATCTTCTCTACAGGTAAGCAATAAATCAGCAGGAAGACCGTGAGCATATCCAACTTCAAAATAAACAGAAGGTCTTGCGTAAGTAAGATCAGCGATAATACATTTAGCGTTTAGTATATTCTCAACAATATCTTCTGTTATGGGTAAGCAATCGGCCTGGTACATCTTGCTGGGAAGGCTTGGGGCTCCTAGCTTTGGGGAAAAAGAATAGCAATGATAAACGAAGCATTTTTTGAGGAACTGTTGTCGCGGCAGAAAGAATCAGGCCTTAATGTACGGGATTTCTGTTCCAATGAAGGAATTCATCCTTCTACTTTCTACTATTGGTTAAAAAAACACAGGAAAAAGAACCGTCCGAAAGAATTTATCCCGTTGGTTGTACAAAACACCATTGAGGTTCAGCGTCCGGGGAAAATTTGCGCTTTGGGTAATCCGGGACCTACATCCCCGGATCAGGAAGCTTTACTGGAGTTCGTTTTTCCCAATGGCACAAGGGTATTGTTGAAACAGCAACCGGATATGGCTTTATTGAAAGTCATGGCCCATTTATACGATTAGCCATGTTCCATCTTCATGACAAGCTTCAATACTACCTGTACCCGGGAGGAGTTGATATGCGGAAAAGCTTTTACACACTCAGCGGTATTGTTTCCTCGGTGATGAAACGGGATGTGCGCAGCGGGGAGGCCTTTATCTTTGTAAACCGTTCCTGTACGATCATGAAAATCCTGCACCTGGAACACGCCGGTTTGGTTATCTACCACAAAAGGCTTGAAAGCCGGGTGTTTTCCCTGCCCTCGTTTGATGATGAAAATACCGGCTCCGTTTCCATTGGTTGGCATGACTTAATGATGATGGTACAGCAAGTAAAAGTGCGGAGGCGATACCTGAAAAAGCGTTAAAATAATTTAAACTATATTCTCTTTTTCTGCCCGGTTTTGTTGGTAGTCTGGGGTGTTTTCAGTATCTTCATGTCATCATCAAACCCCCGCTACATGAGCAATTTCGCAGATAAGGACCTACTGGTTGAAGCCCTGTTACAGGAGCGGGACGAGCTCTACTTGGAGCTTTCCCGGCTACGGGATATTGCTGGTGGTACCCGGGAAAGACAGCTGGATGAGATGATCCGCCAAAAGGATGCCGAACTGAGGGCGAAAGATGACATACTCCGGAAAAAGGACACTGTGATTCAGAAAAAGGATGATAAAATCCAGGAGAAGGAAGAGCAGATCCGCAAGTTGACAGACCAGCTGGCCTGGTACCGGCATAAGTTTTGGAAGCCGTCCAGCGAAAAATACATTCCCCAGGATCCTAACCAGCGGGTAATCGATTTTGAAGGCCTGGATGTGCTGCCCCAGGAGGAAGAAGCGATCAAACAAGCCCAAACAGAGATTGTCACCTACGAACGTAAAAAACCGGATCGGGAGAAGAAACAGCCCGTACGGCTGCCCCTGCCGGAAGATCTTCGCCGGGAAGAAGAAACCATCGAGCCGGAGGGGATCGACCAGGACTGGGTAAGGATCGGGGAAGAAGTTACCGAAGTATTGGAATACAAGCCGGGAGAGATGTATGTCAGGCGGATCATCCGCCCCAAATATGCAAGAAAAGCGGGCAATCAGGTCAACCAGTCGGGCAATGACAACAACAAAGAGGCGCTTGTCCGTGTTGCTGCATTGCCGGTTCTGCCTTTACCGCGCAGCAATGCCGGGGCATCCCTGTTGGCCGAACTGCTGATGGGCAAGTACCTGTTCCATCTGCCCTTTCACCGGCAACGGGCGATCTTCCGGTTAGCAGGGTTTTCTCCCCCGGGGTCAACGGTTAACGGGTGGTTCCAGGGAGCAGGTGATTTACTTCGGGCAATGTATTACCGGTTAAGGGAAGTTGTGCTTTCCTGCGATTATATCCAGGTGGATGAAAGTACGGTGCCGGTTATCAACGATGAAAAGCACCGGGCGGTAAAAGCCTACATGTGGATGGTCCGCTCGGTGATGGATAACCTTGTTTTCTTTCATTACGATAAAGGGTCACGGGCGCAAAAGGTTGTGGTCGAACTGCTGAAAGACTTTAAGGGTGCAGTCCAATCGGACGGCTATCAGGCCTATTCCATCTACGAAAACAAGAAAGGGGTTTTATTACTTAGTTGCTGGTCGCATGCCAGAAGAAAATTTTCTGAAGCTTTAAAGAAAGACCAGAAAGGGGCAGGGTATGCACTGGACCAGATCAGTCTGCTTTATAAGGTGGAAACGATGGCTGATGACCAGAACATGGATTATACCCAGCGGGCTGAACTCAGAAAGCGGCTGGCTTATCCGGTCCTTTGCGCATTCGAAAAGTGGATTGTGAGTTATTACCCCAAGGTGTTTCCTAAAGGGCGGATGGGCAAAGCCCTCTCTTACACCTATTCACTTTTCCATCGTCTTTCAAGGTATCACCTGGATGGAAGGTACAAGTTGGACACAAACCTGGCGGAAAATGCACTTCGGGATTTGAGTTTAGGAAGAAAAAATTTTATGTTCTGCGGTAACCATGAGGCCGCTGAGAATGCAGCCATCATGTATTCCCTGCTGGGCTGCTGTAAAACCTGCGGGGTCAATCCCCGGGAATGGCTGACCGATGTGCTAACCAGAATACCGGTGTATAATAACGACTACAGCCTGGACCTGGCCGATCTGTTGCCGCACAACTGGAAGGCGTCAAAAAATGGCCTGAAAAGTTCAACTGATTCCGACAATTATCAGGAGCTTTCAGAAAAATCAGCAAATCAATGTCATTTTTAGGACAGATTCCAAAAAAGTCCAACCTGTGTCGGAATGTTCTTGGAATTTTTAAAACAACGGTGGAAAGTACCGGATCGCGCTACCTGTACAAGGCCGATTGCTTACGAAGGGGCTGAGATTTATGTCATACTCCGCTCTATTATTGATAGGGCCATAAAAAATAAGCAGAACCCCTATCTTGCCATGCATCTCTTGGCCCAGAATGTGAAGCAGACTGAATAGTTACCAAAAAAGTACATCAAAATGGTCGAACCTGGCTTTGGCTTTATCATGACAGCATACAACCTGCGAAGGATTACCAATATTGTCGGCCTAAAAAATCTGGAAGAATACCTCAGAATGATGGTTCCTTTTATTCTTAAAAATATGGCCCAGTTAAAAGTTAAATTAAGCGATATAAGCACTTTTATTTATCAGCGAAAGAATAAAAAATGACACCGTACATTCACTTAAAACGGCTATACCTAGTAAAAATAAAAAATCAACGATGCAAAACAGTTTTTAGACAGACTGCCGTTAACGCCAAACAGAAAAGAACAACCGCATGCACTCATAATTGAGCAAGAACGAAATACATTGTTGATTTTGTAGTGCATTTTGTATCTTTGCAAAAATAGATTTTAAAGCTATGAGAACATTATACCAAAAATTTGAAACGCTTTTGCAAAATACGACAACGGACTTTAAACGTTATTTGTACGAAAAAGTCTCGTGGGAAAGCCGTATGATTGGGATAATTGGAGCCCGTGGTGTTGGGAAAACTACGATGATTTTACAGCACATCAAGGAAAGCCTCGATACTAAAAAAGCACTATATGTATCAGCTGATGATATTTACTTTGGTGATAATAAGCTTATTGATTTAGCAGACGAATTTTATAAGAATGCCGGGGAATACTTGTTTATCGATGAGATTCACAAGTATACAGACTGGTCACGTGAATTAAAAAACATTTACGACTCATTCCCTACTCTAAAAGTTATATTCACAGGGTCTTCAGTACTGGATATTCTTAAAGGTTCCGCAGATTTAAGTCGCCGTGCAATAATCTATAAACTTCAAGGGCTTTCATTTCGAGAGTATTTAAAATTCTTTCATAATTATGATGTAAATGTATATTCGTTGAAACAAATAATTAATAATGAAGCTAAACTCCCAGACATAGAACATCCGCTTCCATTATTTAATGATTATTTAAGTCGTGGCTATTATCCTTTTGGAATTGAAAATGAAATGAATTTAAGATTGGGACAAATTATTGTCCAAACTCTCGAAACAGACATTCCTCAATATGCCAATTTAAATGTAGGTACTGGTCGAAAATTAAAAAGATTATTATCAATTATCGCTGAAAGCGTACCTTTTAAACCCAACTTTTCCAAAATAGCAGAAATAATTAACGTAAGTCGGAATTCCTTAGACGACTACTTTTCATACATGGAAAAAGCAGGACTTATAGGTCAATTACGAAATGAAACAATTGGTATTCGTGGATTAGGGAAAGTGGACAAAGTATATTTAGATAACACAAATATCATATTTAATCTTGTAGCGGATAAATCCAACGTAGGAAATCTAAGGGAAACCTTTTTCTTCAACCAAATGCGAGTAAAAAATGAAGTTATAGCTTCAAAGAATGCTGATTTTGTTGTTGACCGCTATACGTTTGAGATAGGTGGAAAAAACAAGAAACAAAGCCAGATAGAAAAAGACGGAAAATCATTTGTTGTAAAAGATGATATTGAATTTGGTTACCTAAACGTATTACCTCTTTGGGCATTTGGATTGAATTATTAAGAAAAAATGAAAATGCCAGGCGTCAACAAACGCTACTGTACGCCAGCCGTAGCATCCACAGGATATTGAGGGCTTTGTTTTACCCTCTCCCATGATTTCAAGCTCATAAACTCATTGATGGGCTGAAAGCCACGGCCAGGCTATATACGCCTGCCGTGGCCAAAAAACTCGAAACCCATTGCTGCATCTATGATTGAATAATATCAACTTTTTAACGAAAGTTTCAAGTATAATTGAACATACAATGATCGAAGTCAAAACATTCAATTATGATTGAAGAATTTCCTGTATTTGTATGAAGTTTAAAATATAGATGAAATGACTGAATACATCGAAAGACCAATTTAC
>TARA_R110002050_G_scaffold2116_2_pt1 | contig 17420 bp, 14 predicted proteins | sample TARA_R110002050 | Tara Oceans TARA_R110002050 (sample SAMEA4396988) | marine metagenome | biome: Polar Biome; feature: [DCM] deep chlorophyll maximum layer (ENVO:01000326); material: water (ENVO:00002006), including particulate matter (ENVO:01000060) such as... | depth 25 m
GCCCGCATTCAGCAAAGTCATCAGCCGGTTGATGGACGGACCCTCATCAATCCGTACCAAACACGAAAAGTGGTGATGCGGAATGGCTTGAAATCGATCGTGGTTAAAGAGGGTGACACTTTTCAGCGGATCGCACAGGAATTTGACATGAAAGAGTGGGAGATCTATACCTATAACGATTATGAAACGGGACACCAACCCCGGGTGAATGAAATATTGTATGTTGAACCCAAGCGCCGGAAAGCAGAAAAGAAACACCAGATTCATCGCTTCGAAGCCGATGACACCATGCATTTTCTTTCGCAACGGTACGGGGTGAAGCTGAGCCGCCTGTATCGACTGAATCGACTGAAGCCGGGAGAAAGACCGGAAGCCGGAACTTCAATCTATTTACGAAAAAAGAAACCCCGGGATTAGTCTTTTTTCAACCAAGTTTGGTGAAGCATCCGGATTGTTAAGAAGAAAAAGATAAGTCCAAAAATCAAGTAAATGGTCACAGGAAGATAGGCCATGTTGTCATCAAAACTGTAATTGAAAATACGCAGCTTTTCCCTGATTTGAAAACTCCCTTTTGCCCATGATGGCCAAATGACATGTTGGACGATAATGAGGTCGATATAAAAAAACAAGGCCGACAGCACGAAGTAGAATAAGCCTAACAAGCTGCGAATTAGTTGGACAGCAATCGTTCTCATCTGGTTCGAAGAGTCGAAATACTGTGAAAACCTCTCAAAAATTCATCGGTTTTCATCCGTTTTTTGCCCGAAAGCTGAAGGTCGGTAATCGATAGCCTGCGATCGGCCGCCGCAATTTTCAGATAACTTTTCTCATCCGATTCAATGGTTCCGGGTTTCGCATCGGAGTCGGCTTCCAAATCGGCAAAATAAATCTTCATCGTGTACGAATTCCCGTTTTCGTCTTCCAGTTCGGTCCAGGCTGCTGGATAGGGCGACAATCCCCTGATCAGGTTGCGGATTTGCTCCCCTGTTTGGGTCCAGTCAATCCGGCAATCGTCTTTAAAAAGTTTTGGAGCTGGTTTTAAGCTGTCTACCTTAATTTCGTCTTGGTCGAGTGGCGAGTAGTTACCTTCGGCTAGTGCATCCACCGTTTTCAGGACCAGTTGAGCGCCAGTGTCCATCAAGCGATCGTGGATATCGCCCACGGTATCATTGTCACCAATCGGTGTTTTCTCTTGAAACAGGATGGCACCGGTGTCAATCTCGTGCGACAGCAGGAAGGTGGTGACCCCGGTTTCCTTTTCGCCATTGATGACAGCCCAGTTGAGCGGTGCCGCACCACGGTATTGCGGAAGCAACGAACCATGCAGGTTGAAGGTTCCCAGGCGGGGCATGCTCCACACCACTTCGGGCAGCATGCGAAAGGCGACAATGACTTGCAAGTCGGCTTTCAGACCCTGCAATTCCCTGATGAAATCCGGATTTTTTAGTTTTTCGGGCTGTAGAATACGCAGTCCTTTTTCCGAAGCATATTTTTTAACCGCCGGCTCCTGCAATTTCCGGCCCCGGCCGGCTGGCTTGTCGGGCGCTGTAATTACGCCCACCACTTGGTAGCCATTTTCAACCAAAGCGGCCAGGCTGGCCACAGCAAAATCGGGGGTTCCCATAAAAACGATGCGTAAATCTTTTCCGGTCATAGCGTCAGAGTTTTGCACAAAGATACTTTTATCGCATCAGAAATTCCAATTCTGGAAATTATAGGAAATAAATTCCGAAGGAAATCCTGGGAGCATCGGTCATCAAGTATCAAGATCCAAATCTCTAAAAGGATGGGAAGTACAAATCCAGGATTGGCATCCGGTAACTTTCAGAGAAAGTTCTGATTTAAAAAATCCTGAAACTTTTCTTTGTATTGGTCGCTCACCGGGATATAGGTTTTTCTGAAGACTATGCGACTGCGCTCGATGGTTTCAATTTTATCGAGGTTGACAATGAACGAACGATGCACCCGCATAAAACGGTCGGTGGGGAGCTTTTCCTCGAGTGATTTGACTGTATTAATAGAGAGGATGGGCTTTTCGTCATTTTGCAGATGGACTTTGACATAGTCCTTTAGACCTTCAATGTAAAGGATATCGTTGAAATTGATTCGCCTGATTTTGTATTCTGATTTTAGAAACAAAAACTGGTTGTTGGCTTCCAGGGTTGGCAAGGCCGCCTGTTCCAGTTCGATCAGCTTTTTAGCTTTCTGGACAGCTGTCAAAAATTCAGGATAATTAAACGGCTTCAGCAAATAATCCACGGCACTCAGTTTAAAGCCTTCGAGCGCGTAGTGTTCGTAGGCCGTTGTGAAGATAATCTTCGATGAATTTTGTAGGGTTTTGGAGAATTCAATTCCCGTGAGGTCCGGCATCTGGATATCCAGCAGGACCAGGTCAACTGCTTCATCCGAAAAAAATTCAATGGCATCAAGCGGATTGTCAAATGTTCCTGCCAATTCGAGGAAAGGTGTTTTTTGAATGTAGTCCGTGACCAGTTTAAGGGCCAGCGGTTCATCATCGAGCGCTATGGTGCGTAGTTTTATCATGCCAGGGGTTTTGCATTGAATTGCAAGTTGACGGTGAATTCATCGGCAGTTTGCTGAATATTTAGTTGATGAGCATTCGGAAAGAGCAGGTTCAGACGCTTTTTTACGTTTTCCAGACCAATTCCTGAATGCCGTTCATCTTTGGGCAGGTTTGTTGAACCCAAGCTGTTTTTCGCCTGAAATGTAATTCGCGTTCCTTCGACCCGCATGGATATTGAAATGAAGGAAGGTTCGCGATAGCTCACGCCATGCTTAAACGCATTTTCGATGAAGGGAACGAACAACAACGGTGGAATACTGAGGGGTACGGCATCGTCAGGAATTGAAACCGATAAATTAACCTTGTTACTCAGCCTGAGTTTCATCAGGTCAATGTAGTGGTTCATGAAATTAACCTCATCGGCCAGGGTCGATTCTCCCAATTCCGACTCATAAAGCAGGTAGCGCATAAGTTTGGATAGCTTGTGAACCGACGATTGCGCTTCATGCTTATCAATCCCAATCAGCGAATAAATATTATTCAACGTGTTGAAAAAGAAGTGGGGGCTGATTTGGTTTTTCAAAAAAGCGAGCTCCGAGTTCAGCTTTTCTTTCTCCAGGTCTTTCCGCTGTTGTTCGTTTTGAAATAGTTTTTCCAAGACAACAAGTCCCAATGAAAAACCTGTAATTAAAATGGATGTAAAAAAGAAGGAATAGGCTCTGAATTGCTTAATGGGAGGTTTGAAGCGTTCTTTCCCATTTTGGAGTTCCTCCATTATTTTTTGAAATTGTTGCTCCCGCTCAGGATCATGGAAGGCACTTTCGCTGAGATACCACACGATTAGGTAGGACACAACGATCACCCCGGAGGTAATCAGAAAATACCACCATTTATTCTCTTTGAAAAAGAATTTTGGGACCAACCACAAATAATTCAGGTAAAATATTATTCCGAAGATAGCGGTAGTGGAATAAAACTGGTACAAAAAGTGGTTGTCGCCATCGCCATAAGTTTTGATTAGATAATGTGGAATGACGAGGATAATGAGCCAAGCCAAAACATGCAACAATAGCGGGAGTTTTTTCTTCGAGACCAAAATGGATTTCATCTAGAGAAATTTGTGATATTCAAATATAAGGATTTAATGAAAGCAAAAAAGTGATGGAGTTGTACCTGTTTTTGGGTAAGCTCCTTCACCTTTTTACTATTCGTAGCGCAAGGCGTCAATTGGATTTAATCCGGCCGCCTTTCGGGCCGGATACCAGCCAAAGAAAATGCCGATACCGGAACAAACCAGGAAGGAAAACACAACCGCCGAGGTCATGACTACAACCGGCCAATTCATGACGGATGACACCAGATACGTTGTAAGAATGCCCAGCAAAATACCAATAGCGCCTCCGGAAATGCTTAGCAAAACCGATTCCACCAGAAATTGCATCATGATATCATACCCTTTTCCACCAACCGAAAGCCGTAGCCCAATTTCCTTGGTGCGTTCCGTAACGGACACGTACATGATATTCATGATGCCGATCCCGCCCACCAGCAATGAAATGCCGGCGATCGCCCCCAGAAGGGTTGTCATCATGTCGCTAATTGAAGTGAAGGTTTGCACCAATTCCGATTGCGACATAACCCGGAAATCATCGGGCTGTCCGTCTTTGATTTTATGGGTATGCCGAAGTGTTTCGGAGAGCTGATCAATGGCCAAATCGTTCAACGCTTCGGTTGCTGCCGAAGCAAAAATCCCCTGGATGTGGGTGATGGAAAGGATTCTTTTTTGAACGGTGGTGTGAGGTGTCAGCATCAGGTCGTCCTGGTCCTGCCCCATGCCGTTTTCTCCTTTATCCTTCAATACACCAATCACTTTAAACGGAATGTTGTTGAACCGGATAGTCTGCCCAATTGGGTTCGATCCGTCTGGAAACAGGTTTTCAACAATGGTTTGTCCAATCAGCCCGACCTTGGCGTAGGATTTTACTTCCTTTTCAGAAAAAACCCGGCCCGAAGACAGTTCATATTTGCGAATGTCGAGGTATTTTTCGTTCACTCCGTAGACCGAGCTGGGCCAGTTGTTGTTTCCGTAAACCAGTTGCCCGCCCGACACAACCTGGGGCGAAACCGCACTGATTGCCGGACAGTTTTCCGCGATAGCTTCCACATCGCTCAGATAAAGACTCTGCGTGTTACTCCCAGCCATTTGAACCCCGCCGCGTTGTTCGGAGTCGGGCATGACCATGATCAGGTTGGTTCCCATGTCGGACATTTGGTCCTGGATACTTTTTTTTGAGCCCTGTCCAATGGCCAGCATAGCAATCACCGATGCTACCCCGATGATAATTCCCAGCATCGTCAGGAATGCCCTGAATTTGTTTCGTCGCAAGGCATTTGTGGCTATTTTCAATGTGTTTGAGTAGTTCATTCTTCTTTTTTTTGGTTGACTGTTAATCCTCTTCTATTGGTAGTGCATGTAGCATTTCGCGGGCTAACAACCGGTTGTTTACAGGTTCTTCGCGAATGATGTGCCCGTCGCGAAACACCACATTGCGGGTGGTGAAACGGGCGATATCCGTTTCGTGCGTAACAAAAACAATGGTTTTTCCCTGTTCGTTTAAATCCTGCAGCAAGGCCATGATTTCGTAAGAAGTACGGGTATCCAGGTTTCCGGTGGCTTCGTCGGCCAGGATGACAACCGGATCGTTGACCAGCGAGCGGGCGATGGCAACGCGCTGTTGTTGTCCCCCCGACATTTGGTTGGGCATATGGTGCATCCGGTCGGCCAAGCCAACCGATTCCAAAGCGGCTATAGCCCGCTCGCGGCGTTCGCGTGATTTGACCCCAGGGTTGTAAAAGAGCGGCAGTTCCACATTCTCAAGCGCGGTGGTGCGGGGCAGGAGGTTATAGGACTGAAAGACAAAGCCCAGCTTATTGTTCCGCAAATTGGCCAGTTCGTTTTTACTGAGTTCCCCCATGCTTACATCATCCAGAATGTAAGTTCCGCCAGTTGGTTTGTCCAGGCAACCCAAGATGTTTAGCATGGTAGATTTGCCTGATCCACTGGTTCCCAGAATAGCTACAAACTCGCCTTCCTGAATTTTCAGATCAACTCCTTTCAGGGCATGTACGGTTATTTCGCCCACGAAAAAATCTTTTTTCAGCTGATTTACTGCGATAATTGTTTTCGACATGGCTTTCCTTATTTGCGGTTACTTCCAGGACGTTGAGGCATAAACGGACTGCGGGCTGCGGTCGATTCTGAGCTTGTGGCCGATAATCCTGCCTCGAGCGAAACAACGACCTCATCACCTTCATTCAAACCATCAATTACTTCGTAGTAAAGTTCGTTGGTTTCGCCCAGTTGTACCTGCCGGCTTCGAATTGTGTTCCCCTCTTTGAGCCAGATGGTTTTTTGTGTTTCCGAATGGCCAGCTTCGCCCGATACAGGAGTTGGCAACTGCGTGTCGGGGTGAATTTCCCGGTACTGCGCAAGGCTTTCGGGGCTGGGGGTGAAGTTAAGGGCCTCGGAGGGCATCAACAAGATGTCGTTCTTTTCGGTAACAAAGAAGGACACGTTGGCGGTCATGCCTGGCATCAGTTTTTTGTGTGGGTTAGGCGCATTAACGACAACGGTGTACGTGATGACATTTGATGTTTCAACCGGCTGCAGACGAATTTGGGTCACTTCGCCATCGAAGGTCAGATTAGGGTAAGCATCTACCGTAAAAGTTACGCGCTGCCCCGTCATTACCCGGCCAATATCGGCTTCATCCACATTCGCCTCCACCTGCATTTGGGTCAGGTCATTGGCAATGGTAAACAAGGTTGGTGTATTGAAGCTGGCAGCTACAGTTTGTCCCTCATCCACCGCCCGATCCAAAATAATTCCGTCTATCGGGGAATAAATGGTAGCGTACGACAGGTTGATTTTGTTTTTGTCGTAAACCGAACGTGCATTGTTCAGGCTGGCCACTGCTTTGTTGTAGTTGTATTCGGCCAAATCATAGTCTGCCTGCGCAATCAGTTTTTTGCCGATCAGTTTCTGGTAGCGATCAAACGTGGCTTTCTGGTATTGCACTTCAGCTTCAGCCTGATCAACCGAAGCCTTACTCTGTTCAAGCTGGGCAATTAAGGGTGTTTCATCAATCTGTGCCAATAGTTGTCCTTTTTTCACCTGCGTGTTGTAATCGACATGAATTTTCTCGATGACCCCCGAAACTTGTGTCCCAACTTCAACGGTTTCAAGCGCCTCGAGGGCCCCGGTAGCGGTAATAATTTCATTGATCTCGCCCCGGATCACTTTTGCGGTTTTAAGTTCCATTTGCTCGCCGGTTTTTCCAAACGAACGAAGCACAATCAGCCCCGCGGAAACAACTGCAACCGCCAGAATGCTATATAGGATTTTCTTTTTCATTGTTTTAAGAATTAAAGTGTTAATGGGATTCCTTTGTAAAAATCAAGTATTTTGGCTGCGAAAAGGAGCCTGTATTTTGATTGCAACAGTTCGCTTTCGGCGGTGATCAGGTTGGTTTTTTCATACAAATAGTCCACCGAATTCATCAAGCCAATCTGGTACTTTTCGTTGGCCACTTCGTTCGATTCCTGAACCGCCTGAAATTGCTCCACGCTGGCCTTATATTCCGATTGTGCTGAAAGGGCATCGACCGAGGCTTGTTCAATTTCCTTGCGCAGCTCATTCCGGGTATTGATTGCTTCCAGTTCGGCATCGGTGATACCGATTTTTGCCAGGCCAATGCTGGTTTGAGCTTGTTTATTCTGAAAAATGGGAATGGATAAGCTCAATCCGACCGATGGGCTGATTTGATTTTTCAATTGGCTGGAATAATCGAAGTCCGGCTGCAAACTGGAGTAATTGGTTCCCAGGCCCGCATTCAACGACAAACTTGGCAGGAGACTGGCTTTGGCAATCTTTTCTTCGAGCCGGGCGCTTTGTTGATCCAGGTCTGTCATTTTAATTTGTGGCTTTATGGAAAGCGCTTGTTGGTAAATTTCGAAGGCGTTGGGTTGAACCTGTTTTTCCAGAAGCGACTCCAGCGGGGGCGAGGCTATTTCGAACCCATCCTCAACCGGAAGCTCCATCAATTGCATGAGACTGACTTTGGCAATGGATTGGACACTGTATGCATTGGCCAGTGTTAGTTTTTCGGCGGCCAGCTGCGATTTGATTTGCAGATAATCCGATTGAGAGATCATGCCCAGCGTCAGCCGCTCTTCGGCCAGGGCTAATTGTTCCTTGGTGGCTTCAATTTGCTTTTGGGCGTTCGTTACATTTTCCTGCGCATACAGCACTTGCAGGAACGCCTCGAGAATACTCAGTTCGATCGATTCTTTGATCGTCTCGGCATAGTAATAACTACTTTGCAGGTTTAGCTCGGCTTGCTTTTCCTGGTTGTTTAGCTTCATCCCGTTAAACAGGACCATGTTTGAGTTGAGGCCATAGCTTGTGCTGTTGGCACCTTCCAGACTGCCGTACTGCCCACTGGCCGTTTGCAGGCTTTTGTTCCAGTTGAAGTTTTGAGAAACGGAACCACTCAATGAAGGGAGTTTGGCTGCCCTGGCTTGTTCGGAGTACAGTTCATTACGTTGTCCTGTCAGGTCGGCTTGTTTCACCCGGATGTTTTCCTTCAGGGCATAAATAATGCACTCTTCCAGTGTCCAGTGTTCGTCTTGAGCTTGCACCCCCAGCGTGGAGAGCAGGAAGATCAGGCTCATAAAGATCATGGTTGTTTGACTTGTTTTCATATGTTTCTAATTTGCCAGTAAATGTACCGGAGCAATCAGCGAGTAAAAAAGGGAATCGAAGAAGAGGCATTTTTTACCGACGTTTAGGCCAATTTTCAGAAAAAACCGGAACTGACGGCCGTCAGTTCCGGTTTTCGAGTTTTGCGAGATACCCCCCGGGGCGGTAGTCAGCTAATATCGCATGAGGATACAAATGGACCGATTGCGGTGCCCTCTGAACTGATTCGAGTCATGTTTGAGGTGGAAGGAGGTACCTCGGAGGTACTCCCCTGAGTAAATAGGAAAACTGTCGGGGGATTGGGCACCTCTTTCTTTCAGCGGCTGAACCTTTTCTTTTACGCGTGTATTAATTGGCAAACAACATGCTGATATGAGCTTTCAACAACTAAAAACCTGGCTGGGGTGGGGTGTTTTCCTGGTTTCGGTCGTGGTTTACGGGCTGACCCTTGAACCGACCCTGAGTTTGTGGGATTGTGGTGAATTTTTGGTTTCGGCTTACAAGCTCGAGATTTCACATGCGCCGGGCGCTCCCCTGTTTATGTTGCTGGGGCGGGTCTTCGCCTTGTTTAGCTTCGGACAAGTGGAACAGGCGGCCGGGATGATCAATTGGGTATCGGCCCTGTCGAGTGCGGGAACGGTTATGCTGCTGTTTTGGATTTCGGTTTGGTTGATGGAAAAAATGGCGCCCCGGCGCACCCCGGCTATTTTGCTGGCCTCTCTGGTTGGTGCGCTGGCTTTTGCCTTTACCGATTCGTTTTGGTTTTCGGCTGTTGAGGCCGAAGTGTACGCCCTGTCGTCTTTGTTTGTGGCGCTGGTGTTGTGGGCTGCCACCCGCTGGGAGCGCGAAGCCGGTGAACCGAAGGCCAATCGCTGGATTTTGCTCATCTTCTTCTTCACCGGACTTTCGATCGGTGTTCATCTGCTCAACCTGTTGGTGTTGCCTACGGTGGCATTGATCATCGGGTTCAAAAAATACCGGGTTTCGCTAAAAAATATGCTGCTGGTGCTCGCCGGGTCGGGTTTGTTCATTGTTTTGCTGATGAAGGTCTTCATTCCCGGCGTCTTTTCATTGGCCGGTCCGCTGGAGTTGATTGCGGTCAACCAATTGGGGCTGCCCGTTAACAGCGGCTTCTATTTTTATTTGCTTTTACTGGCGAGTTTGCTTGCTGTGGGCTTAATGTACTCGCACCGCAAGCAAGAGCCTACGCTAAACCTGGCTTTGTTGTGCCTTTTGTTTTTAATGATTGGATACACCTCCTACCTGACGCCGTTTATCCGTTCGGCAGCCAATCCGCCGGTTGACCAGGGAAATCCGGAGACGACTTTCGAACTGATTAATTACCTGAACCGGGAGAGTTATGGCAGCCGCCCCATCTTGTACGGCGAAACCTATGGTTCGGTCCCGTTTTCGTATACCGATCGGGTGAGTTATGAATTCGATGGCAGGCAATACTATTCGGTGAAACTGAATCCCAAGGTGACCTATGCCGAGGGGACGACAAGCTTTTTCCCCCGCCTAAATAGCGATGAAAAACAACACCGGCAGGCATACACCAATTGGGTGAAGCTTCGGGGAAAGTCAGTTCGCTACACCAGCAAATCGGGTGAACGGGGGCAAACCACCATCCCAACCTTCGGTGAGAATCTCCGCTATTTCACACGCTACCAATTCGGGCACATGTACTGGCGCTACCTGATGTGGAATTTTGTGGGCCGTCAGAACGACATTCAGGGGTACGGTGATCCGGAGAACGGAAACTGGCAGTCGGGGATTTCGTTATTCGATACGCAGCGCCTGGGAGATCCGGCCGAGTTGCCAAGCGAGCTGCGGCAGAACAAAGGCAGAAACAGTTATTTCTTCCTGCCTTTCCTCCTCGGAATCATGGGGTTGCTTTTTCATTACCGAAAAGAAAAAGAAACCTTCCTTGAAATGCTGGTGCTGTTTGGAATTATGAGTCTTGGGCTGGTAGTTTACCTGAATGAAATTCCGGTCACGCCGCGCGAGCGCGACTATGTTTATGTGGGTTCGTTTTTCGTGTTTAGCCTTTGGATCGGGCTGGGGGCGCTGGCTGTTTTTGATTTTTTGCAGACGAAGATCCGCCAAACACCGGCTTTAATCCTGGCCGGCTTGCTGACATTTGCCGCAGGGCCGGGCATTTTGCTGCATCAGAATTACGATGATCATGACCGCTCGGGCCGCTATTCGGCACGTGACATAGCCCGCAACTACCTGATGTGCTGCGAGCCCAATGCCATCCTGTTTACCCATGCCGACAACGACACCTATCCGCTGTGGTATTGCCAGGAAGTGGAAGGCATCAGGCAGGATGTGCGGATTATTGTGATGCCTTACCTGAATGCCGGTTGGTACATGCAACAGGTCACCCGCAGAATTTATGACAATGCCGGAGTTAAATTGTCGGTTCCCGTTGAAAAATACAGCCGGGGCGAAGTGGATTACTTGCCGGTTGTTCCCCGTATTCAGGCCGCGCAGGATTTGAGGCGGGTACTGGCTTTTGTTGCCAACGATAGCTCACAAACCAAAATGGGCCTGCAGTCGGGCGGTGAGGTCAACTTTATTCCGGTGTCGGACATGTACCTGACCATTGGCAGTGAAAAGATCCCGGTGCGGCCCGACAAGGAATACCTAATACGCAAGGACCTGGGCTTTTGGGATATTTTAAGCTCGAACGTTAACGAGCGCCCCATTTACTTCACCTCTCTGGCTGACCCGCGTCAATACGGATTGCAGGATTACCTTCGCCTTGATGGCTTGGTTTACCGGCTGATTCCTGACCATCATCAGGCCCGGTCGGCGGCGGAAACAGGGCAGGTTGATCCGGAGATTTTATATCGTAACTTAATGGAGCGTTGCCGTTGGGAGAACCTGAAAGATCCGGATATTTATTTCGATTGGCACCACCGGCGTCTGTTTGCTTCGGCACAAATCAGGCCGGCATTTTACCGCTTGGCCAAGGCCCTGGTTGACGATAACCGCAAGGACGAAGCCCTGCGCGTGCTTCACGAAATCCGGGAAATCATGCCATTTCGGAACTGGCCGCTGGATTATTATTCTATTTTATTGAATGAGTTGTATTTCAAAATGAATGAAAAGGAGGCGGGGGAGAAGCAAATGAGGGAGCTGGCGGCAAACCTTGATGAATGGATCAACTATTATTTGAAGTTGGGTGAGTTGACGGGAGCCGGTTTGGCTCAGGAGTTGGAAATAAAACTTTTTCTGTATCAAAGCCTGGGTTCAATGGCCAGTTCCAATCATCTGCCCATGGCCGGCACGATGAGTGAAAAGCTGAATGCTTACCTGGCACTAATGGAACCGCGGGCGCCTTAGAAAATGCTGTCGTTAGTGGTTTTTGAATCCGGATGAAACAAAGTGGAATCGATGACCACACTTTGCAGAACCCTTGTTGAGTCACCTGTGGCGTGTGGGCCCGGGTTACGGTTTAAATCGGGCTTGATCATGACAAAAAGAAAAAGAACGGAAGCGACAACAGCTTTCACGCCCATCCCGTTCGTCGAAAAAATCCAGCCCAAAAATCCGCTAAACGAGTTTTGGCGGGCTTTGCTTTTGACTGATTTTAGCATGAATGCATAGTTGAGCTGGTTTTCAACGCGCGAAGCGGGCTTGCCAATGGTATCCTGCCTGATCAAATCTGCTAATTGTTTTTCACTCATTGCCTCTTGGTTTAAAATTCAATTTCTCCTTTTAAGTACCGAAACTTGTCGGCTAAAAACTTTCGGGTATAAAAAAGCCTCGATTTTATTGTTCCCGGCGCCAGCTCGAGCATGGCGGCAATCTCTTTTACCGCAAAACCTTCGCGGTAGTGCATAATAAAAACCGAACGGTGTTCGGGGTTCAGTTCATCCAAACTGCAAAAGATTCGGTTGATCAGCTCTTCATTCGATATTTCAAGTGGAAGTTCCGGATCGACCTGCTTCTCTGTTGCCGGACAGTTCTTGCGAATTTCGCGCCGGCGGTATTCGTTTTTGCATAAGTTGTACGCCACCGAAAATACCCAGGTCCTAAACGGATAAGCGGGATTGAAACGTCCGGGCTGTTCAATGATTTTCAGGAAAACATCCTGCAAAAAATCATTGGCCAAAGCCTCGGAGTTGCCCAACATGCGAAAGAAGTAGTAGTACAAGCGGTCTTTGTAACGGTTGTAAAGCAAGTTAAACGCTTGCTGGTCACCGTTGCCAATATACTGCATCAGTTGTTCGTCCCTTTTTATTTTTTTGTTTTGCCCTGACATGCGTTTTTTGGTTGCTTTACGATCAGAAAGATCAAACTACTGTATGTTCCAATCAGGAGCAGTGGGGCTAACGTAATCCGTCGGAAACTGAAGATTCCAGTATCAAAAAGATCCGGATCGTGGTTGGCCGGGCCGCTCATCAGTACGCAAGCTAAAGTTAATAAAAGAAGGGCGACAACGAGCCCTAAATACTTCATTCTGTCGAATAACATGGCGCAACTTTTTGAACCAGTACACGTGAGATTGAAAAGGTTCAAAATTTGTTGGTTCGATTGATGGATTTTTTTAGATCCCTCCTGCCTGCGTGACAGTTAATCATCAGGAGTTGACTCGTTGTGTGGCTTCCATGTATTTCAATACAAATCGGATTTCAGAATAACTGTAATCATCACCAAGAGCTGATTTTACCTCAGTCATTGAACGATTGGCGTTCTTTTTAAGCTGATTCATAATTGCTTTTTGTTTGCCGGCCTCCACCAGCCGGTCGATTGGCAGTTCTCCCTCACCAACAAACTGAGCCAAATGGCCTTCGATGGTAGTGGTCGCCAGTTGCCGTTCGGCTGCAATTTCTTCGACCGACTTACCCGCTTTGAATAAGGCGTAGCTCAGGTGTTTGGAATCGAGCGTGGCTTTGGCCGGTTCTTTTTCGGCATTCAGCGGAAGCTCCAGCCCTTTAGCGTTGCGGTAGGCCAGAGTCATTTCCAGAATCTCCTTACCAAATTGTTGCATTTTTTTGCCGCCCATTCCTTGAATTCCTTTCAGTTCAATGCGGGTGGCTGGTAGCTTTTCAACGATCTCCAACAAGGTCTTTTGGCGAATGATTCGGGCGATTTCCACCTTCAAGTCTTTTGCTTTTGATTCGCGCCAGGCATGCATTTCTTTGAAAAAGTCGGGGTATTTGGCAAAGGCGACATTGCCCGAACCCGTGGCGGCTTTCTCGCTTCCAAGGTCAATTACTGCCCGGGCCCTGGCTTTCAGGTAGTCTTTCAAGATAAATCCATCCTGACAACTTGCAAGTCCGCTGCGTTTGATGTTCATCTCTTTCCTGAGTTTTACAAGAGCCTCTTGCAGGCTTTTGCGTACCGCTGCGTTATCGGTTTCAACGGAGGTTGATTTAATGGGATGTTCAAGGAAGGTTTCCAGTTTTTCGAGAAAGTAGGGGCAGGCTTTTTTGATTCGTTCCTGCAAGGGCTCATTTTGTTCTGCGTCTTCACTCTGCCGGATTAATTGCCGTATTTGTCGCTCAAACTTATTCGCTATGCCAATCAGTTCGGTTTTTAAATGTTCACTAATGGTTTGCAATTGCTGGTTGAGGTTGCCCAAAAGTAAGGCGCCATGCTCGTTGCAAAGTTTTTGAAGGTATTGGATTTGCCACAGGATGGGCTTAAAGTCAAACAGCTCGCTTAGCAGTTGTAGTTGGTAGTCTCTGCGCGACTCGAGCAATTCTTTTTCACCAGGTTGGTTTTGTTCAACCCGATCAGTAAATGACACCACTGTCCCGTCGCTTTTAACGCTGTGGGTTTCAATGAGGGTACTTAGTACCAGCCCTTCGAGCGATTTGCAGCGGCTCAGTGCCACATACACCTGTCCATGAGCAAACGACTGTCGGGCATTGATAATCGCTTTTTCAAACGTCAGCCCCTGGCTTTTATGGATGGTAATGGCCCAGGCCAGCTTCAGCGGAAACTGCTCAAAAGTACCAATCACATTTTCTTCAATCTCCTGGGTCGTTTTGTTCAGCGCATACTTGGCATTTTGCCACTCGTCGCGCTCAACCACAATCGGTTCTGTTTCGCCCTCACATTGAACGTCAATCGAATCTTCATTAATGCGGAGCACTTTCCCGATCTTACCATTGTAATATCTTTTTTCTGCCGAACTGTCATTTTTGACAAACATCACCTGGGCACCTGCTTTGAGCACCAACTCAATCTCTGTCGGGTACATGTACTCCGGAAATTCGCCGTGTACATTAGCTTGGAAAAAGTGGGCTTTGGTTTTGAGTTCCTTCAGTTTTGAATGATTGATTTCCTGTGACTGGTGATTGTGGGTGGTCAGGGTGATGTAACCTTCCTTGTCGTCGGGATTGAAATTGGGCTGATAACGTTGATTCAGCGTATGAAGTGTCGTTTCATCCATCCGGTTTTCGCGAATCTGATTGAGCAGGTGAATGAAATGCTCGTCACTTTGCCGATAGATATGTTTCAGTTCAATACCGATGAAAGAGGCCTGTTTTAAGGCCCGGCTGCTAAAAAAATAGCAGGTGTCGTAGTAATTTCTCAGCAGACTCCATTCGTCATCTTTCACGACCGGAGCCAACTGTTGCAGGTCGCCAATCATCAGCAGTTGAATGCCCCCAAAAGGTTTACGGCGATCACGAAACCGGCGCAGCACTTCATCGATGGCATCGAGCAAGTCGGCACGAACCATGCTGATTTCATCAATCACCAGTAAATCCAGGCTCCGGATGATGTTAATTTTTTCCTTGCTGTAGCGTTTAATGCCAGTCGGTGCATTTTGTCCCGAAGGATTGCTGACGGAGAGCGAAGGGTTTGCTTGCGGTACTTGCGGGCCAAACGAGATCTGGAAAAAAGAATGAATGGTAACTCCTCCGGCGTTGATGGCTGCGACACCTGTGGGTGCAACTACCACCATGCGCTTGGGTGATTGTTTTTTTAGCTTATGCAGGAAGGTGGTTTTTCCGGTGCCGGCTTTTCCTGTGAGAAAAATATTTTGATTGGTGTAGTGCACAAAGTCGTGTGCAAGCTGTAATTGAGGATTGTCGTCGGTTTTCATGTTCTGGCTGGCTCTGTTTTATTGGGTGAATCTTGTATTATAGCTTGCTTGAAGTTTTGTTAAACAAAAATACGGAAAAATTGTGTGGGATAAAAATTGAAGCCTGGTTTTTTCAGGGTTGGTTTCCCCATTTTCTTAAACCAAAAAATAGATATTTGGAATTGCTGATTTTGAAACCACAGAATTCCACACGACCAAAGCGGGAAACGGATTGGAAAACTTGCCGGACTATACGATTTTCTTGCCGTGAAACTCGCTGGCGTGGATGGTTTGACTGAGTTCTGATAAGTTGTTTCTGGTGACTTTGCCGGCGGCTATGATGGTGATTCGGCCATCAGCCTGTTGGATGAGTTGAGTTAAGATTTCGGCGCCTTCAGCAGCTGTTGTCTTTGTTCCCGAGGTTAAAATCCGGTCAACTCCCATTTGAATGAGCGTTTCCAGTCCTTTCAGTGGATCTTTCAGCTCATCAAAAGCTTTGTGGAAAGTTACCTGCATGGGACGTGCCAGTTCAACGAGCTTTTGGGTATTGACTATGTCAATCTCACCATCTTTTGTCAGCAGTCCAAACACTACCGCAGGTACGCCCAGCTGCTTGCAGCAGTTAATATCCGCCTGCATTATCTGGAGTTCTTCTTTCGAATACACGAAGTCGCCACCCCGCGGACGAATCATCACGAAAGATGGAATGGTCAGTTTTTCTACGCAAGCTTTTATAGTTCCGAACGATGGCGTGGTACCACCAACGGCCAGGTTTTCGCATAATTCAACGCGGCTCGCTCCGGCTTTTTGAGCAGCCAGCGCTTGGGCGAAATTTTCGATGCAGGCTTCTTTTATAATCATGTTGATTTAGTTGGTTGAAGTTTTTACCGTTTCGCTAAGATTCTTTGCCAACGAACTGGCCGCCAGCCAGGCCGTGGAGTAAGCAATTTGCAGGTTGTATCCTCCGGTGTTGGCGTCGAGGTCAATCACTTCGCCTGCAAAATAAAGGTTTTTAATCAGTTTCGACTGCATGGTTTTGCCATCAATTTCGCTGGTGCTTACACCTCCTGCGGTAATGATGGCCTCTTTGAAGCCGCGGAAGTCGATCACATCAAACGACAGATTTTTCATCAGCAACATCACTTTTCGACGTTCCTTTGAATTCATTTGATGCCCTTGTTTTTTTCCATCAATTTGTAGTTCGTTCAGGAAGACCGGGATGAGTTTGGACGGCAGCCATTCTTTAAAAATATTTTCAATTTGTTTTTTCCCGTTCGCATCCAAATCCCGAATCAGGCGAGCATCCAGTTTGTTTTCGTCGAGCGCTGGTTTCAGATCAATACTGATGCGCACGTGCTTTTTCTGATTAAGGGCATCAACAACCAGTCGGCTTAAGGTCAGGATGATGGGGCCGGTTAGACCGTAGTGGGCAAAAAGCATCTCGCCAAATTCCTCCTGTGCTTTTTTGTTGCCGATCCAAACGCTGGTATTCACATTTTTTAGGCTGAGTCCCTGAAGTTCGGCTGCCATCTTGCCCGAAGTGACCAGCGGAACTAATGCCGGTCGCGCGGGTTGAATGGAATGGCCAAGCTGTTCGGCCAGGAGATAGCCATCGCCGGTGGAGCCGGTTGCAGGATAGGATTTCCCGCCCGTACAAAGAATGACTGCCGCTGTGGAAACGACTTCGCGTTGTCCATTCCGTTGCAGCCGAATTCCGGTTATCGCTTCTTTTTCAGCAAGAATTTCTTCTACTTTGGAAGAGTAGATGATGTCCACTTTGCGTTTTTTCACCCAACTCATCAGGGCGTTGAGTACTTCGAGCGCACTGTTGCTCGTGGGAAAAATCCGGCCACCACGTTCAACAGTTGTTTCCACGCCTTCACCAGCCAGCAGTTGAATGATTTCTTTGGAAAAGAAAGCACCAAATGCCGGTTTCAAGTATTTCCCGTTTGGGAAAATATTCTTGAAATAAGTGGATTGATGGGCGTCATTGGAAATGTTACAGCGGCCTTTCCCGGTGATGAGTAACTTGCGTCCGGCCGAACGCATTTTCTCCACCAGTAAAACCCGAGCTCCCAGTTCGGCTG
>TARA_R110002050_G_scaffold158381_3_pt1 | contig 17374 bp, 11 predicted proteins | sample TARA_R110002050 | Tara Oceans TARA_R110002050 (sample SAMEA4396988) | marine metagenome | biome: Polar Biome; feature: [DCM] deep chlorophyll maximum layer (ENVO:01000326); material: water (ENVO:00002006), including particulate matter (ENVO:01000060) such as... | depth 25 m
TTCATCGGGGTGAGGGGAAAAGTCCAGCGGTTTTACAAGGATCAGAATGGCAAGAAAAAGGATAAATGGGAAGACCTATTTATAAAAGATCGCCAGGAAGCTAAAGTCGAATTTTTCTCATCTGTTCTGTTCGATTGGAAAAAAAAGCATCCGCTAAATAAAAAGTTCAAAGAGCTGTTTCCGCTAACCTGGAGAATCCTCGATCGACTGCATAAAGAGGAAGACACTCTGGCTTCAAAGCTTCAAATATTCGAAAGTGAGCTAATACATGGTGTACACGTAGAGAAGAGTAGATACTACTTCACATTACACGATGCTATTTACTTCGATGATATCACTGAAAAAAAGAAAATCGAAGATCAGATTAAAGATGCTTTTGACGTTTACGGCGTCAAAGTGAAATTAAAGTAGCTGATTTACAGATGTTTGAAAATATTTTTAAAAAAACTTCATCAAATTTTTAAACTTTTTTGAAATCCTGAATACAAGTAGTAGAAGCCTCGCAAAATGTGGGGTCGGAACATAAAATTTTCAGGACATGAATATCAAAAAGGAAATAAAAGAACAGCTACACAGAGATGCGAAAATACTCTTAGCAGCCAAGAAATACGAAAAAGCCCGAGAACTAATTGGCGACAATATGCTAAAGGGGTATCAAATCTGTCAGCAGACGCTCAAAGAGCAATACTACTATGGGGCAAGGGAAGAGAGAAAGTTTAACCTTAATTTCTCAACGATGACAAACCCGCATTATAAATGCGCCGCGGATATGAAGCTCTTCTTGATTGCAGAGGCAGATGATAAATTGGTAAAAAGGGTAGCAACGTAGCAGTTTAAAAAAAAAACAAAAAAGCATGAAAAAAGAAGTAACATTTATAAATAACATATTCGATTCGAAGCCTGAACATTTACATCAGCTGAGCTTCGAAGATTTAATTCAAACATTTTCAGAGCAAAATGACTTTGCCTTTAAGCGAAAATTAAAAGACCTCGGTTATTTTAAAAGACTATATATCAATCAAATGCGGGCTGAAAGAGATATAAATAACCGAAATTGGGAATCGCTTAAAAGTAAACCTGATAAGCTGGCTTTTAAATTAAAGGGATATCACCGAGATTTTATTCTGAGTCATCAAACAAAAAGTTCTCAATTTCTTACTGAATCAGATTTTCAACCTATAGCTGGGTTGCCGACAGGCTTCATCGAAGATCTCAAAATAACCCGTTATCAGCTTTTAAAGCCATTGTACCCTGGTTTTTCGTTTGCGCAATTTCAATCTAGACAGGGAAAGAAAGAGGATTTCACTACCAACTTAGCCCCCTATATGGCACTCGATATTGACATTCCTTTTGATGATGAAAAGGAAATGCTCAATAAACTAGGGAAATACGTAGATATCTACTGTGTGCTAACCTCACCTAACGGTGGCTTGCGTCCAGTTATTCGCATAGATTCATCAGCAGAAATGATGCACCAGCTCACCAAATGGCAACAAAAGAATGTTGATATTCAGAATATTAAGTGGCACTTGCCTGCATTGTGGAAGACTTATTTACACATTGTGTTTGACAAAATACAGAGGTCATTAAATAATGAGACAGTACAAGTAAATGGAGTTCCAGCACCCTTTGTTCTTGATAATAAATGCAAGAATCTAAATCGATTTTGGTACATATCAAGGCTTAAGGGTAGGTCAATCAATATCAATTCTAACGCTGAGCCCGTTAAAGTGACACGAGATGATTGTATTGAGTTTTCAAAAAAGATATTCCCTGCTACTAATTGCATCTTTGGCTCTTTGGCTTAATAGATCAAGTTAGTCATCTGGGAACACCAAAACACCTATAATCAATTGATTATATCTCAAGCAAGTGTTTTAGAGGTTTTTTGCCTTGTGAGGTTATTTAACAACCTAAATGACTTCACTAAAATCTATGGCTAAATAGCCTCGGCAACTTTTCCAATCTCATTACTTTTTTAAGCCTGAATCTCAACACTAAGACAAATCTCGGGAAATTCAGTCCTCAATCAACTGATTAAAAGCCCTGTGCTCTATAGGAGTTTTTTGCTATGAAAGTAATTTTAGATTTGTGTATTTTAAAAGTGGAAGAATCAACTTAAAATAGCTGATAAACAGATGAATATCGTAACTTTATAAATTAGCATCAATCAGTACTATTTGCCTCAGATAGTTTTAGGAGATTATAAAACTTAATGAAATGCTCTTGCGTATAAAAGATATTTGAACTCTTATTTAAAAGTCGTACTGGCATTTTGTACATATCCATCTCAATGAAATAAAACGCCTTAGGTATTTCTGCCTCATTTGCTTTGGCGTCTATTAAATCTTGAAATTCAATAAAAGTTAGTTCTGACAACTCTAAATCATCGAGATCATTTAATATACTGAACTCAAAATCACCATGTTTAATGCCAGAATGACAATTAGAGCATAAGCATAATGAGCTTCCAGGTTGAATAATGCTTGTTTTCTGTTTTCCAATTTGTTCACTTAACCAGTCAAAAAATTCGAAGTAATTTGTAATGCCGTCTCTTTTAGTAAATGTAAAGCCACAAACCTGACAATGCCCTCGATATTGTTCACTTAAAAAGGATCTTGACTGTTTTTGACCTGGCTTAATAGAGCTTGTTACTGTTTTTTGCTCAACTCGAATCTCGGCTGAATCAATATTTTCGGAAAGTCTTTCAAGGTCTATTTCAGAGTATTTCTCATCATCATAGACTATGTCAGGATTCGGACGAACTCGATTGGAGTCTATTGTTTTTCCATGTTGTTTAATGCCATCTCGCAAGTTGGGGTTACTTCTCTTTTCTTGAGTAGCTTTCTTCGAATCAAGAAATCTTTCATACTCATCTAACGAATCTGGAGTAGAACCCATTTTTTTTAGTCTTTCAAAATGATTTAAAGTAATGCCTGGAAAGAATTTCCGAAGATATTTAACCATTTCCGCCTCGCCCTTTTCCTTGCTTAGAATATTGTCCCCAAAGCCAATTTCGGCAAGCCACCCGTTGGCATTTTTGAATTCAAATTCTTTAGGCAGCATATCCCTAGAAATGTCACAAGGTTTATGGAATTCACCTTCTGAATCGGGTATCCATGCATATTTTTGCAAATCCAAAAACAATGATGATTTGGCTGTATTCAAACTAGATGTTTTAATACGTCTGTATTTTGCCTTGCTAATTTCTTTGAGATCTTCAACGCTTAGTTCAGACATTGTTTTCCAAACCAACTTACTGTATCTTAAATCCCTAGCCCGCAACCTTCCTTGTGCGAGGATTTTGTAATCCTTATCAATAGTATAATCGGAGGTGTTGCCGTCATCGTACAATTCTTTGTAGTTTGGGTGCTGTTTTGATATTCCATGCTGTTCAAACGGTAGAATTGTTCTTGCGCCAAGTTCTTGCAGCATATCAAGAAATCTCGATAAATTATCTAATTTTAAATAGCAGTTATTTAAAAGGCAGAAATTATAACCTTTTACCGCATTCAGATCAGTTTCTAAATATGGCGAGTCTATTAAGATATCACTAGGTAAAGTAATTTCTTCATCAATGTTGAATAAGAACTGATAATTTTTGAAAACATTCAAATTACCACCGCTAATATAAAAGTCAACCAACTTTTGGGTTCGTTTAAGAACTAAATTAGCTGAAAACCTATTTAAATTTTCGAGCAGCTTAAGCTGTACCTTAACTCGGTCTTCAACTTCTACAGTTTTTACACCTAATTTAACAAGTAGTTGATACGCTTTGTTTTCCGAGTCGGGCTTTTCATCATAATACGTTAGTCGATCTACAAAATTGAAATTTTGATCAATGTCTGAACCAGGGGTACTGAAAAAGCAATCCTCACTAGTGTTGTTGAACTCGCCACCTTCTAATCGAATTAGCTTTTTTAATCTGCCTAACTCTAAATATGTTTTCGTGTTTACATCGTTGATCAATTCATAAAGCTTTTTAAGCCATTCAGGTTCTTTTTGTTTAAGGCGTTCTAATAATTCCTTATCGGTGATATGAGTGCCTGTCCAATAAGGTGAAAGAGTATTTTGCAGAAATAAAACTAAGTCTTCATCACTAAAACTTTGAATTGCTAAAGATTGCAAGAACTTATCTTCACGACTATTTAGTTGCTGAGGGTTCTTTATCCAAAATACTTTTGATTGTTCTTCAAGCTCGTTGAATAATCGAAGCATATCAAGATCTATTAGCTTTTTAACTCGAACCGAAGATCTGAAGCAATTTTGCCCCGCCCCATAAGTCCCGATATCAAGAGGCACTAGTTCCTCTTCATTAAATTCGCTTATAAAAGCATCGGCTATCGGCTTATAAAAATCAGGTACGTTATCTTCGGGAATTGGAAGTATGCTGAAGAGGTTTTGGTTTATAAAACCATGAATTTTAAAGTATTGAAGCGATTCTTTTAGTAAATCTGCGATCTGTTTTAAGAGTTCTCGATTTTCATTAAGATCTTTAATGCTGTCTCTCGCGACAGTTGAAGCAAAGGGTGCGTGAAGATGAAATCTCAGGTTGCTTGTTTCTTTCTCAGCAGGAAAAAAAACGGAAACTTTTCCTTGAGTAGGGGTAATTACCTTCTTTAAACTGCTGGAATCAGTTTCTAACTTGAAGGCTGCTGCAGTAAATAATTTATCGGATTCTGGTAGAGTTTTTCGGAAACGAAGCCAATATGAAGGCTTACTTTCTTTAGAGTGTACAATTTTGACTTTAACACTGTCTTGTTCTTCTCTACGAACAAAATACTGATTTCCTTCAATAGTATATTTGATTTCTTTAATGTTCGAAAGAAAAAGCAAGGTCGTTTCGCCAAACTCTTTTAAGCCACGCTTAATTTCAGAATAAGCTTCCCCCGCGTCTTTTATGCTAGAATTAAATGGAAAGTACATGTGTGTGCCTTGTACTTTGTCAATATTGTCCGTGTTAACAGGAATGACTAGATCTTTTATTAAAAGGTTGTATTCACCCGAGTTGATTTGAGGTGTTGCCGTGTATGCAAATACTGCTTTGAAGCCTACGCCGAACTTGCCAATTTTATTCACGTCATTAGCCTTCGTTCCTTCGCCTATACTAGTTATACCGTTAACATCTTCAAAATTGAAATCTCTTCCGTTATGAGAGTAATGGAGACTATCTTCTTCAAGCCTAAAAACAACACTAGATGCATTGGCGTCTTCAGCATTTTGAAGAAGCTCATACAAGAAGTGAGCATTATCTGGATAAAGTTCCGTCAATAAGTTGAAGATACCGTTATGAAAATTATTATCCCTGGTGGATTCGACCCATGCTTTCCTTTTTTCACTTAGCTCTTGTAACTGATTATGCATTTGACGAGATTTTTAAGATTCCGATAATATTGAAGCTGGCTGAAACTCTTTTTGATAATTCCAGTTCTTTTATTTTATCCTGTAGCTGATTTTGCAAATTACCTATTTCGGCATATTTCATCCTTTGCACGTCCTTTTGGTTTACCTTTTGAAGAAATTGATGCGATTTTGCAATTTTTTTCTCGAAGTGCTGACTAACTGATTTGATTTTCACATCTACCTGTTTGAGCAAATTTTCTTCGAAATCACTTTTAAACCTCGTCATCCGTCCTATCATATAATTATTTATGTTAGACTTTATTTCATCGTGATTACCTGGTGATTCTTCACTGAGATCTTCCGATTGTGCTAAAAGATCTTGAAAATCTACTTCTTCTAAAAAATTCATATTCTCATCAAAAAGAGTCGTCACTAATACCGAGATGTTTTTAGATGAATTAATATCTACGCGACACACTGCCGCAAAACCAGGCTTAAAGTGTGGATGACGAATGACCCCAATCCCTTCTGTAATCTTAACATCTTTAAGAATTAAATTGATAAACGGCGATCCAATCCCCAAGAAAACTGTTTCAAAATTGCTCTCTTCACTTGGGTCGAAGCAGAACTCAACCTCTTTTAATCTCGAAATACTGCCAAGAAAGTTTCTCTCTGCTTGATAGGACTTTGGCTGCCTTTTTTTGTCGCTAATTCGCGTTTTCAGAAGTGTAACCAAAGATTCGATACCATCAGAGGAAATGACAACTATGCTGGGATCCTTAATTTTATGCGCTATTCTGTTTTTGTCAAGAAAGCTAGTTATGAGCTCTTTTGTTTGATTAAGAATAAATGCCTTGTTAGAATTGCGTTCAACCTTTTTTTTATCAAACTCATAGTCATCTAACAAAAGCTTATCAAACTCTAAGCTTTGGCTAGACAACTCAATTTCTCTTCTTTTGTCAGAAAGTTCTTCCACATGAAGGATTTGATCAATTTCTTGATCCGTAAGCTCTAATAATTTTTGTATTTCAATTTCGTGATTTAACCTGCCCAAAATTGGCTCTAACTCACCAATTGAAGACTCGAAGATTTTAAGCTTTTCATACAATCTTGACAAGATTCGATCTTCAATAGAACCTGCAATACTTAAATTGAATATATGTAGTTTTTCAAACTTCTGCCCTATTCTATCTATTCGCCCTATTCTTTGTTCAACTCTCATCGGATTCCAGGGTAAGTCATAATTGATAATGACATTACAGAACTGCATGTCTAAACCTTCACTACCAACCTCACTTGAAAGCAAAACATCGAATTTACCTAATCTAAAGGACTGGATCGTTTTATATCTCTCTTCTACGCTGTACCCACCATGGATCAAACCAACCATAAAGCCAGATGCAGTAAGTTTCCTATAAAGATAATTAAGAGTATGTTTAAAGAAAGAGAAAACTATAGCTTGCTGAATGCCTTGCTTTTTTATATCGGAAAGAACCTCAATAAATCTTTTGTATTTAGAATCTTCGCTTCCGATTAAGTTACCGATTCGAATAACTTCTGCCAGTGCCTCTTGTATCTCAGTGGTGTAATCAGCCTCATTCACCTCTTCATCTAGATCATCAACACCCTCAAAATAAATTTTACCACTGTTTTTAATCGTTTTAAAGTTATTTAGTGAGGCAATCATACAAGAGCTTGCCATTCGCTCGGGCATTATAGTTATAAACCCAGCAGGCACTTGAGGGTTGATGAGTTTTGTAAGCTCTATAACTGCTTGGTAATAGTCTAATTCCGCTTGTGTTGGAATTACAACAACCGAATTAGCACTTCTAGGGATTAACCTACCTACGTCCTTCTTTTTTGTTCTATTTACAATAAAGCTTAAGTGATCTAACTGTCCTAGCTCATCTATAAACCTGACCTTATCTGTAGTATTTAAGCTTTCGTTTATTTTTATTCTGTCTAGGACATCTTGTAATTGGGGTAATTGATCATTAAGAGCATTGAGTATTTCATTTACGAGAGTCTTTATGTCTTGTAAAGAAGCATTACTTCTTAGCATGGTTATTACTGAATGAATCAGCCCATTGGGTTTTATTTGCTTTTCAAAATATTCATAGTCCATAAATAGATCTTTGTCTAACAAGCTTAAAATATTGAATAGATCGTAGAGCTTATTCTGGACAGGTGTGGCTGTTAAAAACACAATATTTTTTGACAGACCTGTGATTAATTGGGCGGAATAAAAAGTAGATGTTTCATTATTTCTCATGCTATGGGCTTCGTCCATAATCAAAAAATCGACTTCAAACAGATTGCTTTCTTGGATTGCTTTTACTACTCGTAAATCCCGAAGATTATGGTAACTTATTATTATTTTTTTGTCGAACAACTTTGAGTCTTGATAGTCTTCGAACTCATGTATCAACCTAACAAAATCTTTAGAGTTATAGACGCTAAAGTATTCACCGAAACGCAAAGCCAATTCATCCTTCCACTTTAAAGTTAAAGAAGGAGGCACAACAATAACTGAAATTTTAAGATCCTCTCTGCTTTGTACCTCTTTAAAAATCATGCCTGCTTCTATAGTTTTCCCCAGCCCCACTTCATCAGCAATTAGGATTCTATTACTTTCAGAGTTTAAAAACTTGAAGAGTGGCTTGTATTGATGTGGCTCAGGAACTAGTCGGCTGGTATTTTGGGAATAAAGCATATCACTAATTGGATTGTCATGAATACTTAGGTATACATTCTTTTTCAACTGTTCAAGCGATAAGCTAGCGACTTCATGCTCTTCTTCAAGTATGTCCTCTGTAGGCACAATTTTATTTTGCCCATTCAAAAAGATCTCAACATGTCCCTCAAGTTCATTAAGAATTATGATGTTATCGTTAGTCGGTAAATACTTTGCTTTTCTCAAGTGGTTAATTTTAAATGTTAGAGTCTTCTTGTTTAATTGACATGCAATCCAGCCTTTTTGTTTTCAGCCTGTTGCATCAGTATTAAGCTAATTAAAAAAGATAGTGAGCTAATATAATCAAGAATTTGCGTACATCAATTAAGTATACTTTTATTGATTTAAAACTTAAAAATATGTTTTTGAAAGTCACATCAAGTAATAAAGGCGACTCTTAGAAAGTAACTTTAGTGATGGCGCAGGGTAATCGAAAAAAGGAATAAAACAGTATTGCCTTCAATCATTACAGTCTTAATCAAAAAGGAAGCGTAAATATTTAATATATAATCCTAAATAATTGATATAGTTATGAATAACACAACTATTGCGCTCAGTAATGAGACTAAAAAGATACTTGATCCCATTAGAGAAAAGCTTTGCCAAGACCTTGACACCCGAATAAGTTATAGCTATGCGATCAAGCATTTGATTCAAAAAAATAATGTTCTTGAAGATGGAAGAACTAAATGAATATTATAGTTCACTTGCTACTACGCTGTGGGGCTTGATGACCATAAATCAGCAGCAGGAAGTCAAGATGACCTTAACCAACGCAGTTGGTGATGAAATATTTATTTCCGCCTTTTTCGCGGGGAATGGTGCCAACGTTAGGTTGGAATATTTCAGCGACGGGTTATTGCTAAAAGAAGAGGTGCTAAAAGGTGGCTCTTTCCAGGCACTCGAAGAATTTCTTAAAAATGCACTAGATGTCGAGAATAATAATCAAAACGACACTAATATAGGATCAACAGTTGTAATGACATTTGCCGAATTTATAGGTGACACAACCAATACCAAGGAAATTTTTGGAGCTCAAATATCTGATTTTGAGAACTTTATATTAGATCAGGAAGTCGAGCAAATACTGATGGAAGACCCGACAATAGCAATGCATGAGTGATTCAAAAGAATGCTTTTCGGACTTTATTTTATGCAAAAACACCCAAGACCTATTTAATAGGACTTGGGTGTTTTTGATGTTTAAGATTTTAGCGTTTACTCACTAACTGCAACTAGCCTACCTTTTGGCGATTTTAAAATTATTTTTTTGGTATCGTTTAGCTCATAATGCTCAACCTCATACCCTTTGCTCTGATACTGCTTAAACTCAGCACTCATGCGTATTTGCTCACTATTTTTCGCTCTTTTGATTAGATTTTCAGCGAAGTTTTCGCCGATTTTAGATAAATCATATTTTTTCATGTTAAGATTTTATTTACTCTATATATTTAACTTTAGTTTCCGCTTTTTTCACCTTAAAAATCAATCGCTACACAACACCGTTGCGTTTAAATCGAAAAAAAAGGACGACAAATAAGCAATCAAAGCTGCACTTCTTTTTGCGGCTTCCTTCGAATACATTTACTTTCGCACTATAGCCAAATTGCAGCTGTACCCCTCAATGCTGCATGACAATTAGCAAAGCTCTAATCAGCTTTGCTAATTGGTGGTTTATTATATTTATTCGCTTGCTGCAATACTGAAAACAATACATGAAAATAATATTCCCACTAAATGATTTCCTTTTTGAGCTCTTCCCTGAGGGTAAAGGAGACAATGAACAGTTGCAGAAATTACTTAAAGCGTATTATTCAAATGGCTCATTTAATGTCGAAGTTGAAGTTGGTGAGGGTTTTGTGGCTATCGAACTGACTGGAAATACTGTAAATAATAAAGCAGCATACCAGGAACTAGTTGGGCTTAGTGAGCGTGGTGAATTTGAAAAAGCCAAAGATTTAGCAACTGATTTAATTGCCAAATACCCCAATGTCTCAGAATTCCATAGGATTTTGGGACAAATACACTCGGAAGAAGGTAACCAAACTAAAGCAATAGATTGCCTAATTGATTCACTAAAATGGAATCCTAAGAATGCCTATGCATTGTTAATGATGGGGAATATTTTCGCTCGTGAAAAGGGGGATGTTGAAACTGCAATGACCTATTATCAGCAAGTGTTGCGTGAGCATTCAAATGATTATATATCTCTTAATGTGGTTGGCTCAAACCTTATGCAGGTAGGCAAAGTCGATGAAGCTATTGGTTACTTGCAACGAGCGGCAGATTCGAATCCGAAATACCCAAATACTTATTATACAATAGCCCTGGCGTTTGAGTTGAAAAAGGACTACCTCAGTGCCTTCAATTATGCCTTAATAGCCATTAAGGTAAATCCTAAGAAGGACGGACTGTATAATCAGTCACATGAACTGGCATTGGAATTTGCAACTAAAGCAATGCAAAATGGCGATGTTACAGGGGTGATTGATGAGTTTTCTAGCTTGCTTGAAACAGCATGTAGCAAGAAAATAATGGTGGAAGTTGACGAGCAAATATTAACTGCTGCCAAAATTGAATTCGCTGAAAATTATGACAAGGACTATCATCTCGTAAAATATAAGTCCAATTATCCTGCGGTTGAGCATTTGTTGATTCATGAAATGATGCACCTCAAGCTAGTGACTGAAGCCAGAAATGAAGGTGTAAACGAGCTTTTCACTTCAACAGGAAAAAACAAAACCACTTTCTTTAATGACTTAGATGCGTTCGCTAAAATGCTTCGCGATAATGGCGTGCCTGATACATCTGTAACCAACTATCTGACAGCTCTTTTCGGTGGTATAAACAGTCAAATGTATAATACCCCAATTGATTTATTCATCGAGGATAGGATATATGAGAATTATCCTGAGTTAAAGGTTTATCAATTCCTTTCCTTGTACAGATTGCTGCAAGAAGGTATTGAAGCAACCACTAAACCCGAAATTATAAAGCAAAGTCCTAGTAATATATTATCAGTCAGCAAAATTCTAAATCTTATTAATGCTCTGCATTTCAAAGAGTTATTCGCCTTGGACTTGATTTCGGATTTCAAACCTTCTAAATCAGAACTTAAGCTAGCCAATGACCTTTATGCGGAGTTTGAAGAATATCGTAATGACAAGGCTGCGGGTGAAGAATATGAGCTAATTCAGCATTGGGCAGAGGACTTGAAGTTGAGCAATTACTTTGAACTAGTCCCCGAAGACAAGCATCGCCAGAAGAATGTTGATGATGTATTAGATGAAATGGTTAGCGACCCTTACAGCTTCAATACTCAGGATTCAGCCCAGGAACGGAAAATGAAAAAGTTTCTGAACTCTTATTCCGACAAAGATGTGAATCCCGCTGTGGCATTTCACATGATGGCAGCAATCGAATATTTCAATGAAATGGAAAAGTCAAATGTGAAAACCATTGCCTTTGAATTTGCAACTCTTGGCTTAGCTGGAATTGCCCCTGAAAAGTCAGGGTATTCTATTCCATCAATGAAGGGTAGGTCTTTCACAGGCTACCAGGCTCTTGCCTATTACTACGTGAGTTTCGCTCTAGCAGTGCCTAATATGTTGACGGAATTACAGATGCCGTTCGATAAAGAGTATCGTCTAGCAATGACTTTTTTTAGGGCGGGCTAATTGATCTAAGCCAAATCTTATTATTTCAAAATAATGCTGTGGTATAGTTAGGAGAACGTGAATTTTTAATCCATCATCATTCTCAATCCAAAAGAACGAAGCTCACTTTTATAACATTTACCTAAAGGTCTTCGTATCTGAGCTCGCCAAAGCTCTCAAGCTAAAAAAGTGCCCACCTCTTAGTGGATGATTAATCTCTCTTGTAGTTATAATCACAAAAAATGAGATATATTTGAATCAGAAAACCCCTAGTTCTTACTTGCAATCGCTCTTTTTACCCTAGAACAATATAAATGAACTGTATCAAAGAAGTACTGCACGATCAAGGCAGAAGCCAAAAATGGCTTGCTGAAAAACTTGGCAAAAGCTACAACATGGTTAATGCTTATGTGCAAAACAGGCAGCAGCCAAGGTTGGAAACCCTAAATGAGATTGCCCAAATTCTAGATGTTGATGTAAAAGATCTTATTCTGAGTAGTAAAAAATGAAGTACAATACAGACATAAATCTTCTAGGAGGCATCCAAGACTTTCACATGATTTATGAGGCACTAAATCGCCACTTTAACGGAGAGTCTGATCTTAGAAATGTAATGACTCAGCAAAATTCTTATGGCATCAGAACAGAGTCAGGAAGGAAGCGATTATATGACTCAATTAACTCTTTTGTTCTTGATTTCAAAAATAACAATCATAAAAGCATATACCAATCCTTTTTTAAGAATTTAGACCTCGGTCTTCCCTTTAATTTACTGATATTTTGGCAATTATCACTTAATAATGATTTATTCCGAGTGCTAACCAAGGATGTGTATTTAAAATTTTATTTTCAAGGCAAGGCACATCTTACCGCTGCTGATATTCTATTCTTTATTAACGAATTAAAAGAAACAGACTCTGACTTTAAACAGCTTGAATGGTCTCAATTGACAATTAAAGCGATAGCATCTAAATATCTTACTATCTTGCGAAAGCTCGGTTTAGTAGAAGGTGTAAAGAAAAAAGTAATAAAGCATGTCCCTATTTCAGATAATGAATTGGCGACTTTTTTATATCTTTTCTCAGCGGTTTATCCCAATGGAGAAAATTTATTATTCCATGAGTTTAATGTTTTCTCTTTTGTAACTGCCGAAAACCAGCTAGAACGCATGAAAAAACTGACTCGAAAAGGTTTAATTGGAATGACCTATACAGGGACGAAACTCACAATTGAGCCAATTATTAATTATAAAGACCTTAGCGATGGCATTTATAGAAGATCATAAAGCTAAGTTGGACACGCTTAGAACCAGCCTTGAAGCTAGGCATAGAGATCAGTTACGCAGGAAAGCAAACGGAGGCAACAGTATATTATTTACTTATCCACCAAGTGAAGAAAGACTGTATATTAAAAAAGCAGAAGAGCATGCGGAACTTTTAAATCTTGAAATTATCGATGTTGCCAAATTACTAGTTAAGTTTATTGATGACTTAACGCTTCCTGCTATTGAAAGGAAGTACAAAATTTTTAAGGCTACCCCACATAAAGTTTTTTCCTCATTCATAAAATTGATCATTGAAGCCATTAAGGAAGCAGATGACTCAGGTAAAACACCGCTTCTTACTAGAACTGGTGCTTTGTATGGAACAGGTATTGAAAACGTGAATATTATGGAGGATAAAGTGGTAATGTCTTTAAACAATCCACTAGTGATCTTTTATCCCAGCAAAACGGAACACGATAATCTTTTCTTTCTAAATTTCAAACTAGCATCTAGATATAGATGTACCGTTATCGAATGATATTATGACAGCAATTAAAGATATTCTGAAGCTTGATCTTCAGGAAGATATTAAAAATGTGATTGACCTTGAAGATGTCTCTAAAGACGAAATTCAAGCTGAAATTGAATCCTATATAATTACAGATGGCTTGGGTAAACATTTATCTAAGTTCATTACCCAATATACTAGCAGTATTAAAGAAACAGGGGTTTGGCTCTCTGGGTTTTATGGGTCGGGTAAGTCCTATTTCGGAAAAATGCTTGGATATCTAATAGCTAACCCAGATATAAATGGAACTAAAGCAAGAGATCGTTTTTTACCTAGATTAACAGGGGTAGCGAATCAAAGTCTTATTGAAAACGATATTCGTAAGCTTGATTCGATTAGAAGTAAAGTTATCTTTCTGGATATCGCCAAACAAAATACAGATAATGGCTTGGCTTTCACGCTATTTGCTAATTTCTTGAAAAATATTGGCTTTCGAGATGATGTCTTAGGCTACTATTCTTTTCATCTGATGCTCAAAGATAAGTACGATGCTTTCCAAGCGGATGCAACAGAGCTTTTGGGCGAAGATTGGAATCTGGATGAGGAAAACTATATCGAAGCCATTTTTAAAGTAAACGCCGAGAAGTACGGTAAAAGTGAAGAGATTACTAGCCAGGTAATTAATACTTACAACAACAACATCGAAAATTTTTCTTCTAGTAAGTTTAAAGAAGAGCTTGAAAAGTACTTAACAAAGTTCCCTGATGAAAACCTCGTTTTCGTTTTTGATGAAGCTAGCGAAGCATTAGCGCAGAAGAAGTTCTCACTACTGGATCTTGAGGGCATTGCAGAAAGTCTTTCATCCATTAGTAGTAAGGTTTGGACGATAGCCATTGCGCAAGAGAAGCTGGATGATGTGATAAATAATGCAAACGTTAATAAAAGCCAGTTAACTAAGGTTACCGATCGTTTCAAAACTAAGCTTCACTTGGAATCCACAGAAGTAGATGTGATAATTCGTAACCGCCTATTGCTCAAGCGAGAAGAGGCTTTTAATGATTTAGTGGCGTATTACAAAAAACACGAGGGACAAGTCAGCGATTCTACCAATTTAAAAGCCACTTTTCCGACAAAAACTCATTCCGCAGAACAATTCGCAACCTATTATCCCTTTCATAAGTATCAATTCGACTTACTACAGAAATTTCTATTTAGTTCCAATGCTCTAGTCGCTACTCAAATAGCCGCTCGTGGAATGATTATCACCACCTTCGACGTGCTAAGAAAAGAAATGCGGAATCGTAAATTGTTTGAATTTACCACGGCACATGACCTTTGTACAGAAGCGCAAACCGCACCACCAGCGGATTTAGCGAACAAATACAGTAATGCTAAAAGTATTCTCGATCACAATGGTATTGATATAAATGGCGAGTTATTATTAAAGACTTTACATTTTATTAATGAGTCTGAATTGACTTCTGCAAATGCAGAAAACATTACCAAATCATACATCACCGATATATCTACGTACTATGAGGTTAAGCCAAAGGTGGAAAAAGCTTTGGGCTTGTTGGTGGAGTCAAAAATCTTGTTATCCTCTAATAATAATTACAAAATCACCTCGAATCTAGAAGGAAAACTTCTCGAAGAGATGAAGGATTTTGATGTGGAACTCTTTGTTAAGAAAAGAGAGCTAGTGGGTTACTTGAAGAAACTTTCAATTTTCAGACAAGTTGCTGTAATTAATGAAGATTCTGTTCCTTACAACTTCAATATACTCACCGACCTGGACGACGAAATAATACCCTCGAATAACAAGAACCTAAGAATCACTACCTACAGTCTTTTCAATATAAATGAAGAACGCCAAGACTTTGTTGAGGGAATTAAAATGGACACCCAATATCAGAAAGACTTAATCACGCTGATACCTGATAACAGCAAGTTTCATGAAATTGATACCCTGCTAGAAGAGGTTAAACGCTATGGTTACATGGATGGTAAATACGGCAGCGATGATGATGCGAGTATTCGTCAAATAATACGCGAATTTTCTACTATTAAAGAGGAAAAGGAAAAGGATTTAGTTAATCTAATTGGCGAAGCCTACGCAAACGGCTCGCTTATTTACCTATTTGATGAAAACCTTTTGAATAAAGATAGCTTTAAAGTAACTACTAATGAGGTTCAGAAAAAGCTGATAAAAAACATTTACACCAAGCGACTTACCAAACAGTTATCGGAAGACGCGGGTAGAAGAGTGATAAATGAGTCTAATGATGAAAAGTTACATCACTTCTTCTCAGGTGATGAATTTAAGTTTTTCGACAAAAAAGGCAACTTTACGGGTGACCATTTAAAAGTGGTTGAGGAAATAAACGCCAAAATATCAACCAGGTACATAGATGGCAAAAGTCTTGAAGAGGAATTGTCTATAGCCCCTTGGGGCTTTTCTTACGGAACTATATCCACAACTTTGGCGGCTTTATTTAGAGCAGGAAAACTGGTGGTTAAGTTTAATGATACAGACTACTTTTCCCACACTGATAAAGCGGCTCATGATGCTTTCATATCGAGTACAAAGTTTAGATCTGCCCGCTTTAAGTCTATCACCAAGACCTTAGATGCCACTCAAAAGAATTCCCTTATTCAATGTTTAATTGATCTTAATTACGAAGAAGCAACGGGCACAAAAATCGGATGGAACGTAAGCGATTTCGATGCTGCTGATGGAGTAACTAAGCTTGCGGAAATCTTTGTTACCACTGCCAATACTCTAAAAAACACACAGCTAGATTTTGATAAACTTTTCCCTCAGGTAATTGGCTACAGGGAAACTTTGCAGGCTTATAGCTTTAAAACCACAGAAGCCAACTACTTGCAAAAAGCAGAGGACTTTCTTAATGAAAAAGAGAACTTCACGAATGCCGTTAAAAATATCGTGAAGGTGGAGAAGTTCATTAAAAAGAATCTTGACAAACTAAAGGGCTTTAAACGCTTCGTAACTTCCGTAGAAGATGAATTGGTAAAAGCAGGTATTTCAAATGAGATAATCAAAACCAATACCGAGTCTTTTAGAACTGCGATGAATAATGATGTGATTGAGAACTTTAAGGATATTCAACATTCCGCTCAATCAATTAAAGATGCCTATTACGAATTGATGGTGGGAAGTGCGGCTGAAATAAAAGCAGCCTATTCCCAAATTAAAGAAAATACCGAAAAAGCATTAGAGGAATTGAAGGGCGGCTACCCCGCAGACTTGAACGTAGCCAATAGGCTCAAACTTGAAAAGCTAATAAACTACTGCTCACCAAAAATAATTGATGGGGTTCGCTTAGAGTATCATATCGACTGCCAAGATTCCAAGTTTTCGCTATCGGATATGATGAATTATGCAGATCTAGCCCCTACCAAAGCAGCTGAGCTGGAAATGATAAAAGGTGGATTTGTTAAAGAAACACTACCGAGCCCTGAGCCTGGCAGTCCAAAACTTCCAAAAAAGATGAAATTAGGTATTGAGCAAAAAGTAATGACGGCTGGTCAGTACCGTAAAATATTAGCGGCTCAAATACAGGGCATGGCAGGGATGCCAGATGACGACGAAGTGGAAGTAAGTTTAAACAACTAGTAACATGAAGTTAAGCGAACACGTAGAACAGATACGCGCACTTATTTACAAAGCATTCAACAACCAGTTTTCTCGCTTAGGGCTTGGGGCTAGTAAAATGGCGGAAATTGACAAAATCCCTGGTGACTTGCATGCGAAGCGAAATAAAATTGAAGTACTGATTAAGAGCCATGCGGAAGAAATGGGTGATTATGCTAAAGCGAGAGAAAAAGCTTTGGACGAACTTACATTCACC
>TARA_R110002050_G_scaffold233437_2_pt1 | contig 17358 bp, 15 predicted proteins | sample TARA_R110002050 | Tara Oceans TARA_R110002050 (sample SAMEA4396988) | marine metagenome | biome: Polar Biome; feature: [DCM] deep chlorophyll maximum layer (ENVO:01000326); material: water (ENVO:00002006), including particulate matter (ENVO:01000060) such as... | depth 25 m
ACGTTCTGCATTAGCTATAAATGCTTTCTCTTGTAATTCTGGATTATACAAAAACTGATTAGGTGTATAAATTCCTAATATTTTTAAAGTTTCAGTACCGAATTGATATTTCCCTAAATATCCAAAAGTATTTACAGTAAAATAATCGCCTTGAGATTCTTTAAATGCAATAGCTTCTTTAAACCCTTCAAAAGATTTACCTAGATAAGGCGTAAACATATTATGTTTAGTAGCATGGTTATTATCAACCATTGCTAAATCTTCTGAAATATTATAATTAAGCTCTAATCCTTCTGTAGAATAAGTATCAGGATTTAATGTAGTGTCTGGATATAAAGCTAACGCTAATAACAAACAAACTGTAAACGGTATTATAAAAGTCTTAACCTTTTTTTTAATCATAACAGCTAAATTTTAATGTGAAATAATTTCCCCAAATCACTCCGCAAAATTCGGGTGCAAATATACAACAATTTTGTTATTACTGAAAATCAATCGATTAAGTGTTAAAATTTTAACTTAAAAGTATACAGGATACCATTTTACACGACCATTGTCATTAAGTTCTAATGTTGGAAATGGAACTTTAATTACGTTGAAAACGTCAAAAATGGTTTTCAAGACGTTAGATTTTGTTTTAATTTTGGTTAAGTCAACATCTAAACTCAAGTAAAATTGACGTCTTCTATTTTGATTTAAAAATAAAGGGTCGCTTGCCTCACCTGTTAACATTCCTTCTGCTCCATAACCAAAAGCAAAATTCAACCAATTAGGTATGGTTTCCGTTTTTAAAAATGAATTAATATTAGCACTCAACCAATAGGTTTGCCCGTTATAATCTTTTAAAAATTCTTCAGATAACCCATCGCCTAACTTATTTGGTCGTTGCTTTGCAAATTTTGTTCTATGAAATGAGTATTTTAAAACGATGCGTTGTTCCTTCCAAAGTAATTCTTGTCCGATATATAATCCTGTTCCTACTGTATTAGCTGCCATATCTGTCCAAGAAAATCCCCATTCTTTAGAAAAACCATCTAAAACTTCTACAGCCGTTAAAAAGCCTAAACCCAAAGTAGAACCATAAATTAGTTGGTCTTTTTCACTCACACCAGACCAACTTAGTGTGCTGGCTCCTATCCTTCCCAACTGATAAGATGAAAACATATGTCCCATTTTATCCATCTGTAACCATTCTCCACTATCGTTTAATGTCTTAAAACTAGAACGCGGATAATCTGCATACCATAATTGATTAAGACCAATTAAAGATCCCGAACCTAAAACGGTTTCTGTAACTATAACCGTATTCCGTCTCGATACATTTAAGGTATCACTAGGCTTTAAAAATGTGTTGAGTTTAGACTGAGAGAAAAGCGAGCCACTTACCAAAAACAAAAACGCAAAATAGCTGAATGACCTCTTCAAACCTTATTTATTAATACCTTGAGAAGATAAATATTGATGATATGCTCGCGCATTATTATTGTGTTGACCCAAAGTTTTTGCAAACTTATGATAACCAATACGCTTTGCATCTGCTGCAAAATAAAGGTAGCTGTGCTTTTCTGGGTTTAAAACGGCTTTTAATGCTGACAAATCTGGCATAGCAATTAGTCCAGGTGGTAAACCCAAATATTTATAAGTATTATATGGGGATTCAATTTCTTTGTGGATATTTAAAACACGTCTAATAACTGTATTTTTATATTGAGGTAACTGATAAGCAGCAAATTTTAAAGTTGGATCTGCTTGCAAAGGCATTTTAATTCTTAATCGGTTAAGATAAACACCAGCCACTCTAGGTTGCTCATCTGCTTGCTTAGACTCTTCGTGCACTATTGAAGCTAAAGTTATCACTTCATTAGGCGTTAAATTTAGTTTCTTAGCTTGTGCTTTTCTAGTGTCTGTCCAGAATCGGTTATACTCTGTTAACATTCTATCTCTAAAGGTCTCTGCAGATGTATTCCAAAAGAATTCATAGCTATTTGGTAAATACATACCTAACGCTGTTGCTTTATTAAAATCGTTTTTAGATAGAAATGCTGAGTCTGTCATTGCATTTAAAAGCGACAAACTATCAGCTTCAATTTGTGTACTTATCCTGCCTGCTAAATCTTCTAAATTATGCTGATTATTGAAAGCGATTTTAATAGGAAGATTTTTACTTCGGATGGAATTAATAATGTCATTATTATTCATACCCTTTGTAATAGCAAAACGACCAGCCTTAATATTGGTGTTATATTTCTTTTGGTTTGCTAAGGCGTCAAATGTATTAATATCGCCTAAAAGTGGTTCTAACTGCGCACGCACTTCTGAATATGTTGCATTGGTTGGTACATAAATATAAGCTGTTTCATTATTGAACTTTGTATTAGGCTTAAACATAGCGCCATAAATATAATATGCAAAATAGCCACAAATAGCCAAGCCAATTAGAGCAACTGCCCAAAGAATTTTTTTAATATACATAGTTAATCGTTAATTCGTTGTAATAGGAATTCGTCAGTATAAATTTCACCGTTAAAACTCCAATCATTTTTTAATCCTATTTTCTTAAATCCATTACCCTCGAAAAGATTTAAGCTTGCTTTATTACTTTCAGAAATATTAGCATAAACTTGATGCAAATGTAAAGTCTCAAAACAATAATTCACCAATAATTCTAGGGCTTCTTTACCAAAACCTTTATTTCTATTTTCTTTATTTTGAATAAGAATTCCGATGCCAGCACGTTTGTTTTTTACATCAAAATCAAACACATCAATTAAACCGATGGTTTCATGTTCAGCATTACAAATAGCTAAACGTAATTGTTTCGCCTCAAAAATATCTTGTTGTGCATTTTCAAGGTATTGTTTTATTAAAAAACGAGAATATGGTGTTTGCGTATCACTTAAATGCCATAAATCTGTGTCATTTTCAATCGCGTATACAAACTCTAAATCTTCAGGCTCTAAAGCTCTTAAATAGATATCATTTCCTTTTAGGCTTACCATTCTATTTCGCCTTTAAAAACTTGCTCTGCAGAACCAACTAACCAAATATTGTTGTAACCAGAATCATCATTATTAAAAGTAACTTTGAGCTGACCACCTTGCGTTTTTAAGCTAATTTGGTTGCTTTTAGTCTTACCTGTCTTGTGCATAGCAATGGCCACAGCTGTAACGCCTGTTCCGCAAGATAATGTTTCATCCTCAACGCCTCTTTCGTAAGTTCTTACTGCAAAATTATCGGCATCTAGTTGTTCTACAAAATTTACGTTACTTCCCACTTCTTTATAAGGTGCACCATATCTAATTTTTTCACCATTAGATTTTACTTCAAAATTAGAAATACCAGAAACCAACTCTACATGGTGTGGCGAACCTGTATCTAAAAACTGATGAGCTTCAAATTCTTCAATTTTAGAAACATCTTGCATTTGTAAATGAACAATACCATCATTAACCTTCGCATTATGTAAGCCATCAATAGCAATAAACTCTGTTTCATTTTCTATAATTCCTAAGAATTTAGCAAAGGCAACAATGCATCGTCCACCATTTCCGCACATGCTACTTTCGTTACCATCTGCATTATAATAAACCATTTTAAAATCTGAATTCTCATCATTTTCTAACAGAATAAATCCGTCAGCTCCAATACCAAAACGTCTATCACATAAGCGCTCAATACCTTTAGTATTATTTTTGTCTATTGTCTGCAAACGATTATCTACCATGATAAAATCGTTTCCTGTGCCTTGATATTTGTAAAATGTCATATTCATCATAAAAGGCAAATATAAGAATAATAGCGATTAAAATGAGTTGTTAAACACGCGTTAAAGTTGAAGTTAAAAAGACGTTAAATTCAAATTTGAATTCAATATTTCTCTAATTTTAATCGTTAGAAAGTAAAATATAATTAAACTTAAATCTGAAAAATTATGAAGAAGATTATAACATTAGTATTTGTTTCGGCATTAGGTGGACTTTTAACTTTAGGAGGTTACAAAATTTTTGTTGAACAAGAGTCACAACAATTAGCGGTAGAGCAATCTAATGATTTACCAGTGTTTGTGCCAACAAATAATTCTGTTAACACAATTAATAACGCTGCAATTGCTCCTAATTTTGTTGAAGCTGCGGATAAATCTTTAGATGCCGTAGTACATGTAAAAAACACAGCTATTGTAAATGCTCCAACATCAATGAGAGACTTGTTTTATGGTCGTAGCTCTCAACGTGCGCAAGTTGGCACAGGTAGTGGTGTTATCATTTCACCAACAGGTTACATTGTAACAAACAACCATGTTATTAAAAATGCAAACGAAATTAGCATTACTTTAAATAATAATAAAGCCTATCTGGCAGAATTGATTGGTACAGACGAAACTACAGATATTGCATTATTAAAAATTGTAACTGATGAAGACTTGCCATTTATGGCTTTTGGCGATTCTGATAATGCTAAAGTTGGAGAATGGGTTTTAGCCGTAGGTAATCCTTTTAACCTTAACTCTACAGTTACAGCCGGAATTATAAGTGCAAAATCTAGAGATTTATCGGGTAACCATTCGCAATCTTTTATCCAAACAGATGCAGCTGTAAACCCAGGAAACTCTGGTGGAGCTTTGGTAAACACAAATGGTGATTTAATAGGAATTAATACCGCTATTTCATCACAAACCGGTTCTTATATTGGTTATTCTTTTGCCGTACCAAGTAATATTGCTCGTAAAATTGTAAATGATATTATGGAATACGGTAACGTGCAAAATGGTATTCTTGGTGTTGTTGGTGGTGCTTTAAATAGTGCAGCTGCTGAAGAATTAGGAACAACTACAACTGAAGGGTTTTATGTTAGCGAAGTACAAGAAGATACAGGAGCAGAAAAAGCAGGTATACAATCTGGTGATATTATTAATAAGATTGACAACGTTAAAATCCATAAATTTTCAGACTTAACAGGTTATTTAAAAACTAAAAGTCCAGATGATGTAGTAAACGTTACATTACTTAGAGATGGTGAAGAAGAAACTTTACCAGTAACATTGCTAAAACCATCTACATATATTTTACCAACAATAGGTATTATAAAGAATGCTACAAAGCAAGACCTTAAAAAGTATAAAACGGATTCTGGTGTAACAATTTCTAAATTCGATAAAAATTATAAAGCCTATTGGAATAAAAATGGAATTGAAGAAGGTTCTATTATTTCAAAAATAAATGGTAAAAAATTAAACTCTATTGATGACGCAGAAAATGCAGTAAAGGCAAGATCTTTAAATGAGCCACTTCAAATTGAAGTCATAAATAATAAAGGAGAAAAAGTCGTATATAATTTTAGTTAAATTAAAATAAATATTAGGTTAAGAGAACCCTTCAAAGTATTATTCTTTGAAGGGTTTTAATTTTCGTTAAAATGTTCCACGAAAACGTTTGAAATATAGTATTTTCGCAAAATTAATAAACAACAATTTAATCTCTTAACTAATAAAATATGGGTTTTAATGCCACTTACGAAAAGGAGTTAGCGTTTCAAGCTGATCGTCGCAGAGCAACGGTAGAATTTATAAAAATCATAAGCGACTTATGGTATGATAAATCTATTGAGCTCGTTTTGTTTAGAAATCAATTAATAGACAGAAATGTGAGCGAAATTTTAAATCTACATGAATATGCAGGTGAATTTGTTCAAAAACCAATTTCTATTTTCGATTCTGTTGAAATTGCACAAGCTATTAGTGCTTTAAATTTTCCGCCAGCGAAGTTAGACATAGGAAAACTGACTTATGAATTTCATTTAGAAGATCAAAAATACAGCAACGCAACTGCTTTTGTTGCTGCAAAGTTGGGTAATGCTAAAGATAATAAAGCTATTGAACCAAAAGATGTTGTTCTTTATGGTTTTGGTAGAATTGGCCGTTTAGTAGCGCGTGAGTTAATGACACGTACAGGTAAAGGAAACCAATTAAGATTGAGAGCCATTGTAACTAGAGGAGAGATTAATGAAACCGTATTAGAAAAGCGAGCTTCGTTATTAAGAAACGACTCTGTACATGGTGATTTTTCCGGAATGGTTAGTGTCGATGTAAAAAACTCTGCTTTAATTATTAACGGAACTACTGTAAAAATTATTTCAGCTAATAAGCCAGAAGACATTGATTATACAAAACACGGTATTAAAAATGCCTTAATTATAGATAATACAGGTGCGTTTAGAGATAAAGAAGCATTAAGTAGACACCTAAAAGCCAAGGGAGTTGACAAAGTATTATTAACAGCACCAGGAAAAGGGATACCTAATATTGTACATGGTGTAAATCATAAAGAACATGATCCTGATAAAGTAAAAATATTTTCTGCAGCTTCTTGCACTACCAATGCAATTACACCAATATTAAAAGCAGTTGAGGATTCTTTTGGTATTATAACAGGTCATTTAGAAACGATACACGCTTATACTAACGATCAAAATTTAGTAGATAATTTTCACAGTAAATATAGACGTGGACGTGCTGCTGCCTTAAACATGGTCATTACTGAAACAGGTGCTGGTAAAGCAGTAAGTAAAGCATTACCATCTTTAGAAGGTAAACTAACTTCAAATGCTATTAGAGTACCTGTACCAAATGGATCATTAGCTATTTTGAATTTAGAATTAAAAAATGAGACTTCAGTAGACAGTATAAATACAATAATGAAAAAGTATGCTCTTGAAGGTGATCTGGTAGAACAAATAAAATACGAAATGAGTGACGAACTCGTATCTAGTGATATTGTAGGAAGCTCCGCTCCTTCTATCTACGATAGCAAAGCAACTATTGTTAGAGAAGATGGGAAAAATGCTATACTATATATATGGTATGATAACGAATATGGATATAGTCATCAAGTTATTCGTTTAGCAAAATATATTTCTAAAGTAAGACGCTATGCTTATTATTAGAATTTGTGAAAAAGAAAATGAAAGAAATCCTGCCATAAGGCAGGATTTTTTTTGCTGTAAAATTTGATACTTACTTATAGTTTTATACTTACAACAAATAAAATGTAGATTATTACTACATCTATTAACATCTAAACTATTAATTCTACCGTATATAAATTGCCTCACGTCATTGTGAGGCTATTTGTTTGATAAATGTTTATGGAAATACTCATAAAATTATTATCTTGGCAATCAATTAATCCATCAAAACCAAAATTACTCATTAGATGAAATTCCTAACCAAAGTCTCTGTAATTCTTTTAGTTACACTTAGTTTACAAACTATAGAAGCACAAACTGAAACAGAAACAGAAGAGAAATTATCTCTTAACAGTGGTACAATAGATAATCAGTTTGAATATTTAATTCGAAAATCTGGTAAGTATCAAGAATATAAAGTTGTAAAGAGAACATGGTTATTTACTTTAAAAGCTCATGTAGCAGATACACTTAAGGCTGTCCATAAAGATTTATCAGATACACAAGCCGTTGTAAAAAAGCAAGCTGATGAAATTGAAAGTTTAAAATCTAATTTAGCAAATACAGAAACTACTTTAAATGCTACTAATGACGAAAAAGATAATATTTCGTTATTTGGAATACAAACTAGTAAGGCTAGTTATAAAGTCTTAATGTGGAGTATAATTGGTGGACTTTTTGCTTTACTTCTATTATTTATTTATAAATTTAAAGGTAGTAATTCTGCAACTAAAGATGCTAAGCATAAATTAGAAGAAGTAGAAACTGAATTTGAAGAACACAGACGAAACGCTCTAGAACGAGAGCAAAAAGTAAGACGTCAATTACAAGACGAATTAAATAAGCAGAAGTCTTAAGAAACAACAAATTCAGCATATTATATAACAACTAATGAATCCGTAATTTTAAATTGCGGATTTTTTTATTGAAGAATATAATTGCGAAGAGTGTATTTTAGAATAGAGCACCTTTATAAATTACCTCAATTAATCTTATCTTCGCAAATTATACAAATAAACTATGCGCATAGATATCATAACTGTTTTACCAGAATTATTAAAAAGTCCTTTTGAAGCCTCAATCTTAAAAAGAGCAATAGAAGCTGGTTTGGTAGAAGTTCATTTTCATAATTTAAGAGATTTTGCAACAGGAGGTTACAAATCTGTTGATGACACTCAGTTTGGTGGAGGCGCAGGCATGGTAATGAGTATTGCTCCTATTGATAAATGCATTTCTAAATTACAATGTGAACGTAATTACGACGAGATTATTTATATGACTCCTGATGGTGAGCAATTAAATCAGAGTATTGCCAACCAAACCTCTTTAAAAGAAAATATCATAATTCTTTGCGGACATTATAAAGGTGTTGATCAACGTGTACGCGATAGATTTATTACAAGAGAAATATCAATAGGAGATTATGTACTCTCTGGAGGAGAGTTAGCTGCAGCCGTATTATGCGATTCTGTAATACGCTTAATTCCAGGTGTTTTAGGCAACGAAACCTCTGCTCTTACCGATTCTTTTCAAGATAATTTATTAGCACCACCAATTTATACCAAACCAAGAGAATATGATGGGATGAAGGTTCCAGAAGTATTATTCAGTGGAAACTTTGCTAAAATTGAAAAATGGAGAGAAGACCAAGCCTATAAGAGAACACAAGAAAGACGACCAGATTTGCTTGAAGATTAAATTTTAATTTTAAATCTATTGTGTTTAATCAAAAAAGTACTACTTTTGCAAACCAATTTAGACCAACCTCTGGCGATAATCGTGAATGTTGCTTTGAATTAACTATTATAAATAATTAAAAAATGAATTTAGTAAAATTTGTACAAGACGAATTTGTAACACGTAAAGAGTTTCCTGAATTTGGAGCTGGTGATACAATTACAGTATACTACGAAATTAGAGAAGGTGAAAAAGTGCGTACGCAGTTTTTTAGAGGCGTTGTATTACAACGTAAAGGAAGCGGATCTTCTGAAACGTTTACTATCCGTAAAATGTCAGGAACAGTTGGTGTAGAGCGTATTTTCCCAGTAAACTTACCTGCTTTACAAAAGGTAGAAGTTAACAAACGAGGTAAAGTACGTAGAGCTAGAATTTTCTACTTTAGAGGTCTTACTGGTAAAAAAGCGAGAATCAAAGAAGTTAGAAGATAATTCAAACTTATATATTACAATAAAGAGCCTTCTGAAAAGAAGGCTTTTTTTGGTTATAAACAATTGTTAATAACTACGGTTCACAAACTGTTGATATCTAATAAGTTAAAAATAATTGTTTTTCGAAATATTTATGTAATTTAGTGAAACAATTAATAACAAACCTGGTTTGGTTTTTAAGTTTCATTAAAATTAATGTTAATTGTTACTAAAGACTCGTTCTTTATGTATTGAGGTTATTTTTTGAGATTGTTTAGCAACTTTCATCTTCAAGTGACTGTGAAGCAATCATGAAACTTTAATTTTGTAACATACTTTCGTAGGTTGCCTTATTAAAGTAGAAAGCTCAGAAAAAGTAATGGAATCGAAAGTGAACATGAAAAAGATGAGCAATGTTTTAAACCTAATTTTCGTTCATGCGAGTATCTTAGGAAAAACATCAAGAAAAATAAACCTAAGAATCAAAGTAATATCAGGTCAATACATTTTGAAAGATATGAAATGTTTCGAAATTTGAAACAGAAACCCTAAAACTGAAAAACTGTTGACATTAGTCAGGCAGAAGAGTTAGTGTAAACTAAATAGGTGAAAAAGTTAGTACTGTTTCTAAGAAAGCCATGTCAGCACAGATTTTTCTGAGTGATATGGCTTTTTATTTTTATAAAAAAAGCATTACATTTTAAAAGTCATTTATACAATTCATCCATTTCTTTTGTATTCTTGTAAGATGAACTCACACCTAATAGACCAAAAGTATTTTAAATCAAAAGATTTTACGACAAACCTGCTTCCAAAGGCAGAATATACAGGCTGTGTATTCACAAATTGCACATTTGAAAGCTCGGATGTTTCTAATGTTAACTTCACTGAATGTGATTTTGTAGATTGTAATTTTAGCAATGTCAACGTAATGAATACCACTTTCAATGACGTTGCTTTTATAGGTTGTAAAATTTTAGGTGTATTATTTCAAAGTTGTAATCCATTCTTGTTGTCTTTTAAATTTACAAATTGCATTTTAAACCTCAGTAGCTTCTATCAAGTAAAAATAAACCATACTCAGTTTCTAAATTGCACTATGCATCAGGTAGATTTCACAGAAGCTGAAGCTAAAAAAACACGATTTAAAGATTGTGATTTATACATGTCTACTTTTGACAGAACTAACATTGAACAAGCAGATTTTACATCAGCTATTAACTTCAATATTAATCCTTCTAAAAATCAAATTAAGAACGCTTCATTTTCAAATGAAAATATTTCTGGACTGCTAGAAAGCTTTAATATTAAGATAAAACAATAAATCGTCGGTTTTAAGTAGTATTTTATTAATTCCTTAAATATTGGTGCTCTTTAGTACAAATCTAGCACCCAAAAAATCAAACGTTTTCGTATATTTGCTCTGCTTAATTTTAAGCAACTTATTATTCTAATTATTTTCAAGACTTATGACAAAAACAGCAAAGATTGTTTATACAAAAACGGATGAAGCACCAGCTTTAGCAACACGTTCATTTTTACCAATTGTTAAAGCATTTACAGAGTCTTCAGGTATTGTTATAGAAACAAAAGATATATCATTAGCTGCTAGAATATTAGCAGTTTTCCCGGATTTTTTAACAGACGATCAAAAAGTAACGGATACCATAGCTGAATTAGCCGAATTGGTAAAAAAACCAGAGGCTAATATTATAAAATTACCAAATATTAGTGCATCAGTTCCACAACTTACTGCAGCGATAGAAGAATTGCAAGGAAAAGGATTTAACATTCCTGATTATCCGGAAGAACCAAAAGATGATACTGAAAAGGAAATTAAATCACGTTACGATAAAATTAAAGGTAGTGCTGTAAATCCTGTATTGAGAGAAGGAAACTCAGATAGACGTGCACCAAAAGCTGTTAAGAATTATGCTAAGAAAAATCCACATAGTATGGGAGCTTGGTCTGCAGATTCTAAAACACATGTAGCAACAATGACTAAAGGTGATTTTGCACACAATGAAAAATCAGTTACTCTTGCTAATGCGACTTCAATCAATATAGTTCATACAGATACTAAAGGCAATAAAACCAAATTAAAAGAAGGTTTAGATCTATTAAAAGACGAAATTATTGATGCTACTATAATGAGCAAAAAGGCATTGCTTGAATTTTTAGAAGAGCAAGTAGAAGATGCTTTAGATCAAAGTGTATTGTTTTCGTTACACATGAAAGCAACAATGATGAAAGTTTCTGACCCAATTATTTTTGGGCACGCAGTACGCGTCTTTTTTAAAGATTTATTTGAAAAACATGGTAAGACCTTCGATAAAATTGGCGTTGATGTTAACAATGGCTTTGGTAATTTACTTGAAAAATTACATGATTTACCAGAAGATAAACGCGACGAAATTAGAGATGATATTAGATTTGCACTAGATCATAGCGCAGATTTAGCTATGGTAAATTCAGATAGAGGAATTACGAATTTACATGTACCAAGTGATGTTATTATTGATGCTTCTTTGCCTGCAATGATTAGAACTTCTGGTCAGATGTGGAATGCTGAAGGTAAACAACAAGATACTAAAGCGGTAATACCAGATAGTAGTTATGCTGGTATTTATAGTACAACAATTGACTTCTGTAAAAAACATGGCGCATTTGACCCTACAACTATGGGAACAGTTCCTAATGTTGGGTTAATGGCTCAGAAAGCCGAAGAATACGGTTCTCATGACAAGACTTTTGAAATTGCTTCTAAAGGAAAAGTTGAAGTAATCGATGCTGAAGGTAATATACTATTAACACATAAAGTTGAAGCTGGTGATATTTGGAGAATGTGCCAGGTTAAAGATGCACCAATCCAAGATTGGGTAAAGTTAGCCGTTACAAGAGCGAGAGCTTCTAAAACACCTGCTGTTTTCTGGTTAGATAAGAAAAGAGCACATGATGCAGAATTAATTAAAAAAGTAAATACATATTTAAAAGATCATGATACTGAAGGTTTAGATATTAGAATTTTATCTCTTGTTGATGCCACTAAATTTACTTTAGAAAGAATTAAAGAAGGAAAGGATACAATCTCTGTAACTGGAAATGTTTTAAGAGATTATTTAACTGATTTATTCCCTATTTTAGAAGTAGGAACAAGTGCAAAAATGTTATCTATTGTTCCGTTGATGAATGGTGGTGGCTTATTTGAAACTGGAGCTGGTGGATCTGCACCAAAACATGTTCAGCAATTTATTGAAGAAGATCACTTACGATGGGATTCTTTAGGTGAATTTTTAGCATTAGCAGTTTCATTAGAGCATTTTTCTGAAGTAAACAAGAATAAAAAAGCTAGTATTTTAGGAGCAACTTTAGATGATGCTTCAGATAAATTACTAGAAAACAAAAAAGGACCTTCTAGAAAAGTAAATGAATTAGATAATAGAGGTAGTCATTTCTATTTAGCTTTATATTGGGCTGAAGCTTTGGCTAACCAAGATAGTGATGCAGATTTGAAAGCTGAATTTACAGAAATCTACAAAAATCTATCCTCTAGTGAAGAAACTATTGTTAAAGAATTAATAGATTGCCAAGGTGAACCTGTAAATATTGATGGTTACTATTTGCCTAACGAAGAATTGATTTCTAATGCAATGCGTCCTAGTAAAGTATTTAATGATATTATCAATTAATCTTATTTAGATTAAGGTTATGTTAAAAAGCTTCTTTCGAGAAGCTTTTTTTATGCTTTTAATTTACTTTTAACGTAACATCATTATAAGTTAATCGTTATAATAAAAACTCATCATCAATCATATTCAATATTCATCACATATGAAATTACTTTTCAGAGGATTTATACTATGTCTCCTATTGTATTCCTTTAATCTCAAAGCTCAAGAAAAATTCACATTAAGCGGAACAATTTCAGATAATCTCAGTAATGAAACACTAATTGGTGTTAATATTATAATTCCGGCATTACAAACAGGAACCATGACTAACGAATATGGCTTCTACTCTATCACGTTACCTTCTGGTACTTATGATATTCAAATTAGTTATTTAGGTTTTACTACTATAAATGAAACTATAGAGCTTACATCAGACCTCTCTAAAAATTATAAACTTGAAGAAGCTGCCGAAAGTTTAGATGAAGTTATTATTACAGAAAATATTGAAAAATTAAATATTAAGAAACCTCAAATGAGTGTTAATTCTTTATCTATTAAAACAATAAAGAATATGCCTGTTGTTTTAGGAGAAGTAGATGTAATAAAATCAATAACACTACTACCAGGAGTAACCAATGCAGGAGAAGGCGCTTCTGGGTTTAATGTTAGAGGTGGTGCAGCTGATCAAAATTTAATACTTTTAGATGAAGCTACCATTTTTAACTCGTCACACCTGTTTGGTTTCTTTTCTGTATTTAATCCAGATGCAATTAAAGATTTAAAACTCTATAAAGGAGGAATTCCTGCTAAATACGGTGGACGTGTATCCTCTGTATTAGATATTTACCAAAAAGAAGGAAACAGTAATTCGTTTCACATGAATGGTGGAATTGGCTTAATTTCGAGTCGTTTACTAGCAGAAGGGCCTATAAAAAAAGAAAAAGGTTCGTTTTTAATTGGAGGAAGAAGTAGTTATGCTCATTTATTTTTACCGCTTTTCGATATTGATAGTAAAGCTTACTTCTATGATTTAAATACCAAATTAAGCTACAATATTAACAGTAATAACAATATTTACTTGTCAGGATATTTTGGGAGAGATGTATTTGAAATCTCTGATAGTTTTCAAAATACATTTGGTAATACTGTACTTAACTTTCGATGGAATCATTTATTTTCTGATAAAATATTTTCTAATCTATCTTTAATTTATTCGGACTATTACTACGGATTAGAATTAGGTTTCGTTGAGTTCGATTGGGTTTCTGGTATTAAAAATTTCAACCTCAAATACGATTTTAAACATTACATAAATAATAATTTCAAATTAGAGTATGGGTTTAATAGTATGTATTACGATTTTAATCCTGGAGAAATTAACCCTACAACCGATACTTCAGGAATCAATCCTTACAAATTAATAGATAAGTACGCCTTTGAAAATGCTATTTACATAGATGCAGAACATAAATTAAGTAATAAACTTTCTGTAAGTTATGGGGCTAGATTGAGTATGTTTCACCGTTTAGGTCAGGATGAATTAAATATTTACGAGAATGATTTACCTTTAACTTTTAATGAGGAAATCGGCATTTATGAAAAGGCAGATCCAATAGGTACTGAAACTTTTAATAAGAGTGATGTAATAAAGTCATTTGCTAACTTAGAACCAAGATTAGCTATTGCATACCAATTAAATGATGTTTCTTCTGTAAAGGCAAGTTACAATCGTATGAGCCAGTACTTACATTTATTATCTAACACATCTTCTCCAACACCATTAGATGTTTGGACACCAAGTGGAAAATATGTAAAACCTCAATTATTAGATCAAGTCGCCATTGGATATTTTAAAACTTTTAAAAATAACACTTATTCATTAGAGGTTGAAAGCTTCTATAAAACTATAAAAAATCGAATTGATTATGTTGATGGTGCTGATTTAATTGCTAATGACGCTATAGAGCAAGTAATTCTTAATGGAGAAGCAAGAGCATATGGATTAGAAGTTCTGCTTAGAAAAAATGAAGGGCGATTTACAGGTTGGTTGGCTTATACACTTTCTAAATCTGAACAAAAAACTCCTGGAAGAACGGTAGTCGAAACCGGAATAAATAATGGACAATGGTACAACACAGCTTATGATAAAACCCACGATATTTCACTGACTGGAAGTTATGAACTGAATAAAAAATGGTCTATTAGTTCAAATTTCATATTCCAAACGGGTCAACCAACAACTTATCCTAATAGCCAATATGAATACAACGGACTAGTAATTCCTAATTATGAAGCTAGAAATTCAAGCAGACTTCCAACATATCATCGTTTAGATATATCAGCAAACTTTAACCCTAAACCCGAGAGTAAAAAAAGTTTTAAAGGAGAATGGGTATTTGGTATTTATAATGTTTATGGTCGTAAAAATGCAGCTAGTATATCATTTAGAGAAAATAGTGATACAGGAACCAATGAAGCTGTACAACTTGCTATTTTTGGAATGGTACCTTCAATCTCTTATAATTTTAAATTTTAAATCATGAAAAAAATAATTTATCTATTTATATTATGTTCTTTATTCTATACATGTGAAGATGTAATTGATGTTAATTTAAATGAAGCTGAACCAAGATTGGTGATTGAAGCGTCTATAGATTGGTACAAAAACACAACTGGAAATGAGCAAAGTATAAAATTATCACTTTCTGCACCATTTTTTGATGAAATAATTCCGCCTGCTAATGATGCTTTAGTTGAAATTATTGATAGTAATGGAAATACATTTTCATTTTTAGAAGAAAATAACAGCGGTATATATAAAACTAATAATTTTACACCTATAATTGATGAAATGTACACATTAGTCATCAATTACGATAATGAAGTTTATACAGCTACAGAAACTTTAAAATCAGTTGTGCCAATAGATTATATTGAGCAAAATGATGAAGGCGGTTTCGTAGGAGATGAAATTGAAGTTAAGGTTTATTTTACGGACCCTGCAGATATAGACAACTATTATTTCTTTGAATATTATACTGATTTTTCAGATACACCCTCTTTAGATGTAGCTGAAGATCGGTTTATTGATGGTAATCAAATTTTTGGCTTTTATTCCGAAGAAGATTTAGAACCAGGAAACGAATTAACTATTCGCCACTTTGGTGTATCTAAACAATATTATGAATTCATGTTTATTCTATTACAACAAGGTAGTGATGATGGTGGTGGACCATTTGAAACACAACCGGCTACAGTAAGAGGTAACTGCATAAATATTACAAATGAAGATAATTATCCATTTGGTTATTTTAGATTATCTGAAGTTGAAGAAGTTATATATATTATAGAATAGGTTAGCTTTTTTTATTTATTAGTATTTCATACTATCACAATTTAAATATCTAAAATAATTATTTATATCTTTAAATCATGACATTTATAAAAACTACTGAGCAAGATTCAAATTATAATAATCTCGAAAACATGTCCGTTAAAGAGATTATCCACTACATTAATAATGAAGATAAATTAGTACCGTTAGCAGTAGAAAAATCAATTCCCCAAATTGAAACAGTGATTACCGAAGTGGTTTCGAAGTTAAAAAATGGAGGAAGATTAATATATATTGGAGCCGGTACAAGTGGAAGATTAGGAGTTTTAGATGCATCTGAATGTCCACCTACTTTTGGAGTACGGCAAGGCCTCGTAATAGGAATAATTGCAGGAGGAGATAAGGCTATTAGAAAAGCTGTTGAAAATGCAGAAGACTCTCCTACTCAAGGCTGGAACGATTTATTAAATATTAATATTACAAAAAAAGATATAGTAATTGGTATTGCAGCATCAGGCACAACTCCATATGTTATACATGCATTAAAAATCTGTAATAAGAATAACATTATAACTTCATGTATAACTTGTAATAGAAATAGCCCATTATCATTAACTGCAAAATATCCAATAGAGGTTATCGTTGGACCCGAATTTTTAACCGGTAGTTCTAGAATGAAAGCTGGTACGGCTCAAAAACTCGTTCTTAACATGATTACAACCACAAGTATGATTCAGTTAGGAAAAGTAAAAGGGAATAAAATGGTTGATATGCAATTAAGTAATGATAAACTTGTAAAGCGTGGTATTGCTATGATAATGCAAGAACTAAAAATAGAAGAGCTTGAAGCTTCATTATTATTAACTAAACATAAGTCAGTAAGACAAAGTATTATTCATGGAAGAAAATAACAAAACAGATAAAGAGATTTTAACGAAAGGGTTAAAACAGTTATTACTTTGCTTAATATTAATGTTTTTGGGACCTACAATGCTCCATTTAGTATTCAATAATCAAAACAAAGCACTTTATATTCCACTTCTTATTGTATCTATTATATTCTGTATTCTTGCTATTGTTTTATTAGCTGTTGGTATTAATACTATTATGAATAGTATGTTTAAAAAAAAGTAATGTACTTCCTCAACCTATTAGTTTAAAATATTCTTAATAGTTCCCAGTAAGTTTCAACAAAACGTACAAACATAAAACAAAAAAACCCTTACTAGAACACTAGTAAGGGTTT
>TARA_R110002050_G_scaffold32033_2_pt1 | contig 17349 bp, 15 predicted proteins | sample TARA_R110002050 | Tara Oceans TARA_R110002050 (sample SAMEA4396988) | marine metagenome | biome: Polar Biome; feature: [DCM] deep chlorophyll maximum layer (ENVO:01000326); material: water (ENVO:00002006), including particulate matter (ENVO:01000060) such as... | depth 25 m
TCTTTCGTTTATACTTTTAACACTCGGTTTATTGGTCGAGAAATTCCTATATATCCTACAAAATTACGGTAATTTTGGCGTATGGCATACCGTAGAAGAAATGGAAGTGTTTATAGTGTTTTAATTCTTGTTTGCTTAGTAGGTTTTTGGTTCTTCGAAAATTTTTATACGCCAGCTACTTATTCAAATAATGATGAAAGTTCGAGTGCCAATGAATTTCCAAAAGAACTTTTACCTTCTTCAACTACCGGCGTAATTGTTGACCATTCATATTTTTCATTATCCTATAATGAGCCCTTTGAACAGGCAGAATGGGTAGCATATATGCTTGATAAAAAACACCTTACCTATGATGATAGAAAACGCCCATATTTTATAGAGGATCCCTTTGTCTCAACTAAATCTGCTGATTATAGAAATTACAAAGGCTCGGGTTATGACCGTGGCCATTTGGTACCTGCGGGAGATCGAAGGTTCTCTTTGCAGGCATATAATGAGACTTTCTATACAAGTAACATAAGTCCGCAAGATAGCGAGTTTAATGCTGGCATTTGGAACGATTTAGAGCAGCAAACTAGACGTTGGGCCAAGAAGTATGGAACTTTGTATGTGTATACTGGAGGAGTGTTGGAAAGTGGATTAGAAGAGATAGGTCAAGAAGACGTAGATGTGCCAGATTCATTTTATAAGATTATTGCACGTAGAAAAGGTGATAAAATTTATTCAATTGCCTTTCTAATGCCGAACAAACCTCAGTTTATGCCACTTCGAAATTTTGTAGTATCTGTTGATGACATAGAAAAAATAACTGGAATAGATTTTTTTACTGAATTACCTGAAAATAAACAAAGTACTTTCGAAAGTAGTAACAACATAACCGGATGGAAATTCTAGAAACTCTCTTTTAATCTATTCGTATCAAGTCTTAGGAAGATAAAGAGCAAAATTGTAAAGAACAATAATCCGGATCCACCGTAACTAAAAAAGGGTAGCGGAATGCCAATAGTGGGTAGAATACCTATTACCATTCCAATGTTTATGAAGTAATGAATTAAGAGTATAGATATTACCCCGTAGCCATACATTCGGGCAAAAGCATTTTTCTGTCGTTCGGCGAGAGAAATGAGACGTAAAAATAGAACCGAGAATAGAATTATGACAGTGGCAGTTCCAAAGAATCCCCATTCTTCACCAACGGTACTAAAGATATAATCCGTATGTTGTTCAGGTACGAAATCACCCTTGGTACGTGTACCTTCCAAAAATCCTTTTCCAAAGAATCCACCAGATTCGATTGCTTTTTCAGATTGATAGGTGTTGTAACCTATTGATTTTCTAATCTGCTCTAATTTATTCGGGTCTTTTTCTAGTCGTAACCATAATCCAAAACGATCTCTGTGGCGTTGTTCAAAAACATTATTATAAACAAAATTTACAGATAAAGAAAAGAGAATAACTGCTACGCTAATTAAAGTTAAGGGTATAGCCGGAATTTTAAGTGATTTTCGTTTAAAGCCAAATAATAGAATAACTAGTAATGCCAAGCCTATAATAAGCCAAATGGTACCGAACATTAAGGTGATGATGAATATTAGAATAAGACTTACAACGATTGCCAAATAGAATAGGGGAAGACCTTCTCTAAATATGACAAAAATGAGTGCAAAAAATACGAGGGCACTACCAGGATCCGGTTGCGGAATTATTAGTAAGGCAGGTATTAGTAAGATCAGTAAAGAATAAAGTTGGTCTTTCCTTCGTTTAATATCGGTTTGTATGTCGCTTAAATATTTAGCAAGGGCCAATGCTGTTGCTACTTTTGCTAATTCAGAGGGTTGTAAGTTAAAAAATCCTAGGTCGTACCATGAGGTTGCACCAGCTATCGTTTTACCAAATACAAACAGGCCCAATAGAGAGATCATCGAAATTATGTAGAGTAGGCTTGAGAATCTTTCGTAAAAGTTAACTTCTAGAGCAAGTATGATAATAATGGTAACCAGGCTAACTCCAATGAAAAACAGTTGTTTACCATATAGGGTGCCGAAATCAAAAATGGAACTGTGTTCGTTAGTAAATGTACTGGAGTAAATATTAATCCATCCAATGAAAACAAGTGCGAAATAGATGAATACACTTAGCCAATCTATACGTTTAAGAATACTTCTACCAGACACGCTCGTTTATTTTAAACTCCTCCCCACTGTAGGGTTTTGCATATTCTGCTTCTAACGTTTTTTCAAGCATTCTTTTTTCGAGGTCCTTTCTAGTAATCTCTCCTTTTAAATATTTTTCAACCATAAGTGAAGCGATATGGCCAGCATATCTAGAGCCAAAATATCCATTTTCGATATATACGGCAATAGCTATTTTTGGGTTATCTACCGGTGCAAAGGCCACGAAAACAGAGTGGTCTGTTAGTTGCGTTCGAACACCATCTATTTTGGTGAAATTTTCAGCAGTACCTGTTTTTCCGGCAATTTCGATACCAGGAATCTGTAACCATTTAGCAGTGCCTTTTGTGTACACATCGGCCATACCCCTTACAACTGGTTCAAAGTACTTTGGGTCTATAGTGGTATGTTTAGCTTCAGTAAATTTAGGTTCGGTAATATCCTTTCCTTCGATTTTTTTTAAGATATGTGGAGTAAAATAATACCCTCTGTTGGCGATAGCTGCAGTCATGTTCGCTAATTGAACAGGAGTAGCTAGTATTTCGCCCTGACCAATAGAATTCGATATAATGTATGAAGAGCTCCATCTATTATCTCCATACCATTTGTCATAATATTCCTTATTAGGAATTCGACCTTTTTGCCCGAATGGTAAATCATAGCCCAAATAATCGCCTAAGCCAAAGCTGCGCATGTGCTTTTCCCAAACGTCCATGGCTTCGTCTGTAGTTTCGAATTTTTCAAATATTTTACGAAAAGTACCTGCAAAATATGCGTTACATGACATGTAAATACCTTTATTCATATCTCGCATGCCACCACCACAGTGACAACCTCTTTTTGTCTTTCCAACATAAAACCCATGAAAACATTGAATAGTGCTTGATTCATCCATTACTCCTTCTTGTAATGCTATAAGTGCATTAAGGGTTTTGAAAGGTGATCCAGGTGGTTGTTGAGCATGTATTGAGCGATCCCAAGTAGGGTTGGCAATTGTATCATTATATAATTTGGTGTAATTTTTTGAACGTTCTCTGCCAACTAAAAGTGCAGGCTCGTATGTAGGCCCTGAAATCATAGAGAGAATTTCACCTGTAGCAGGCTCTAAGGCGACTATGCCACCCCTTTTACCATGCATTAGTAGTTCACCATATTCTTGTAATGTTTTGTCTATAGTGATACTAATTTGTTTTCCTTGTTTAGGTAAAGTGTCAATAGTGCCATTTTTATATGGGCCGATGTCTCTATTGAATCTGTCTTTTTGAATGTACTGTACACCTTTTCTACCTCTAAGCAAATCTTCGTAATATCGTTCTACCCCGGTTCGCCCTTTAAGTTCACCTTGAACATAATATTTATTCACGGCAAGGTCTCCTTCGTTTACTTCGCTAATATATCCGAGAACATTAGCTGCGCTAGGGGTGTCATAATAACGTAAAGACCTTTTTTGAATGTAAAAGCCTTTGTACTTACGCATCTTCTCCTGTAGCTTGGCATAATCTTGCTTAGAGAGTTGAGGTACTAAAACAGAAGGAAGTCTTGGGGAATAAACCCTTGCTTTTCTAAGTTTCTCTATAAATTTTTCTTTATCAATCCCTAATAAGCCACAAAATTCTAGAGTATCTAATGGTTTTACTTCTCTAGGAATTACCATTACATCGTAAGCGGGATCATTCCCAACTAAAAGTTTACCGTTTCTGTCATAAATATAACCGCGTTCGGGGTAATCATAAATAGCTTTGATGGCAGGGTCTTCTAAAACCTGATCGGTAGAAAAGCTAAAAATTTGCAAATAGGATAGCCTTCCCAAAAAAGTAATTGCGATAATTATGATAATAGATGATAAAAGAATTTTTCTCATTCTTTTTTACTGCTGAATAATGTGCTGAACAATATGCATAATATCAATGTGGCGATACCAACTGTAACGGTCTTTTGTAAAATTAACAAGCTATTTGTGAAGCTGAAAATTTCTAACGTAAAGTATACCAAGTGATGTATTATAATCAATAACGCTAAAAATGTAAATTGTTGTGCCTTAGTACTGTTGTTTAACTTAAAACTTTGAAATTCATAGTTGACGCCAAAAACAAAACGCATAATGGTTGGTCTTAAATAAGCTATCGTAACTGTCGCCGCTGCGTTTATGGCCAATGTGTCAGAAAATATATCTACGCAAAGTCCTAAGAGAAAACATAGAACCATAAAAGTAGTTCTATTTTGCTTGATTGGGTACCAATATAAAAACAGAATATAAACCAGCGGATTTATATAACCGAAGAAATTCAAATTATTAAATACTAGTACCTGCACTAGAACCAATAAAATAAATCGGAGCACTATTAAAAATGAAGTACTATTGATCATTAGCTTCTGTTTCTGCTTCTAGTTCTAAAACTTCTTTACGGTTTAAATTTCTAATGATGTACACATTACCAATATTGGTCATGTCGTTAAATAATTCTACATCTATAAAATAGAAACTTTTTGAATTGTCTAAATCAAATCTTTTAATTGTGCCAATAGGAATATTCTCTGGAAAGATGCTACTCATGGCTCCCGTAACAATGGTGTCACCAATAGTAAGCGGCACTAATCTAGGTATATCAATGAGTTGAACCACATTGTAATCTGTGGTGTTTTCCCATACTAAAGAACCAAAGTGATTGGAATTTTTTATTTTAGCATTGATATTTGATTTCTCGCTTAAGATACTTTGTACTGTAGAATAATTAGCTGATGTGTTTTCGACAATTCCCAAGATTCCCTTATCCGTAATCACGCCCATATCTTGTGCGATACTATCATTTTGACCTTTATTAATGGTAATATAATTACGCTGGTCATCATAACTGTTGTTAATTACGCGACCTCTTATTACTTCATAGTCAACAGAAGCGGTGTCAATCGATATACCAAAAAGTTGTATGTTATTAAATAGCTTATCCCTTAGCTTTTTATTTTCTTCTACTAGTCTATTGTTTTCTTCTCTTAGATTGAAGTACGATGTAATATTATCAGAAAATGAATATATGCTTCCTGTTATATAATTTGAAGAATTTAAAAATTTAGACTGATGGTATGAATGTGATTGAAATGTAAAAATGAAGGATATTAATAACAGAAATAGGTATAGAAGAAAGGTTTTATACCTAATTAGAAAATTTATGATCTGCTGCATTCACCCCTAAATTTTTAAAATCATATAAATAAGCCAATCAAAATGACTTTATTACTTGATCAATATACTCTTATAACGTTCTAGATTTTTTAATGCAATACCTGTACCACGTACTACGGCACGTAATGGGTCTTCAGCAATATATACGGGCAAGTCTGTTTTTTGAGACAATCTTCTGTCCAATCCTCGTAACATAGAACCACCGCCAGCAAGGTAAATGCCAGTATTGTAGATGTCTGCCGCTAATTCTGGTGGTGTCTGAGATAATGTTTCCATTACTGCATCTTCAACACGAAGAATCGATTTATCCAAAGCTTTCGCTATTTCCCTGTAAGAAATTTGCACTTGCTTAGGCTTGCCTGTCAATAAATCACGCCCTTGTACCGATTTTTCATCTGGTGGTGACTGTAAATCTTCTGTAGCCGATCCAATTTCAATTTTAATTGCCTCTGCCGTGGTTTCGCCAACATATAGATTGTGCTGGGTACGCATGTAGTAAATAATATCATTGGTGAATACATCACCTGCAATTTTAACTGATTTGTCACATACGATTCCACCTAATGCAATTACAGCAATTTCGGTAGTACCACCTCCTATATCAACGATCATATTTCCTTTAGGTTGCATAATGTCTAAGCCAATACCTATTGCAGCTGCCATAGGTTCGTGAATTAGATATACTTCTTTACCATTTACTCGTTCTGCAGATTCCTTTACAGCTCTCATTTCCACTTCGGTAATACCAGAAGGAATACAGATAACCAGTCTTAATGCTGGTGGAAACCATTTCTTCTTTAATGCCGGAATGTTTTTAATAAACATCATCAACATTTTTTCAGAAGCATCAAAATCTGCAATTACACCATCTTTCAATGGTCTAATCGTTTTTATATTTTCATGGGTTTTACCTTGCATCATATTGGCCTCTTTGCCAACTGCAATAATTTTTCCACTAATTCTATCCCTGGCAACGATGGACGGGCTATCGACAACTACCTTGTCATTATGAATAATAAGGGTGTTCGCTGTACCTAAATCTATAGCTATTTCCTCGGTCAAGAAATCAAAAAATCCCATATGTGATGTTTAAATTTTAGATAAAAGGGTATATTTTATCGACAAAAGTAATGAAATTAATGTTTGAAATGACGAGTGCCCGTCATCACCATTGAAATTTTGTGTTCGTTGCAATAATCAACACTTAATTGGTCTTTTATGGAACCACCTGGTTGTATTACACTGGTAATGCCAGCTTTGTCCGCAATCTCCACACAATCGGGAAAAGGGAAGAAAGCATCACTCGCCATAACCGCGCCTTTTAGGTCGAAATTAAAGGTTTGTGCTTTATGGATTGCCTGGTTTAATGCATCAACTCTACTAGTCTGGCCAGTTCCGCTTGCACAAAGTTGTTTATTCTTAGCGAGAACAATTGTATTCGATTTTGTGTGCTTGCATAATTTTGATGCAAAAATCAAATCTTCTATTTCTTGCTCGGTAGGCTTGGTGATTGTTGCATTTACAAGATCGGCAATAGTATCAGTTTTATGGTCCTTTTCTTGAAGAAGCATACCATTTAAGCAAGTTCTTACCAACATTTCTGGCATTTCTACTTCATTCTGTATTAGAATAATCCTGTTTTTCTTGCCTTTTAAAATCTCTGAAGCCTCAGCATTGTAACTTGGAGCGATTACTACTTCACAAAAAAGTTTATGAATTTCTTCAGCGGTAGCTTTGTCGATTTCTTTATTGCTAATAAGAACACCGCCAAATGCTGAAACAGGATCACCTGCCAAGGCGTCTACATATGCTTGGTGCAAGGTGTCTCTTTGAGAAAGACCACAAGCATTGTTATGTTTAAGAATCGCAAAAGTAGGTGCGTCGTTTTTAAATTCTAACATCAAGTTAACCGCAGCATCAACATCTAATAAGTTGTTGTATGATAATTCCTTTCCATGTAATTTAGAGAACATAGCATCGAAATCTCCAAAAAAGAATCCTTTTTGATGAGGATTCTCCCCATAACGTAAAACCTTTCCATTGGTCTCGCTTATTTTAAGGGCCGCTAGATCGTGGTTTTTGTTAAAGTAATTAAAAATGGCAGTATCATAATGAGAAGAAACGTTGAAAGTTTTGGCGGCGAAACGCTTTCTATCCTCCAAGCTGATATTCCCGTTGTCTGCTGAAATTACAGAAAGAAAGTCGGCATAATCTTCCATGGAAGATACACAGGTAACATCTTTAAAGTTTTTGGCAGCGGCACGAATCAATGAAATTCCGCCGATATCAATTTTTTCTATAATATCTTGTTCAGAAGCACCACTTGCAACCGTTTTTTCGAACGGATATAAATCAACAATAACGATATCTATTTGTGGAATTTCGAATTCAGCCAATTGTGCAACATCACTTTCATTGTCCTGTCTGTTCAAAATACCACCAAATACTTTTGGGTGTAAAGTCTTTACTCTACCACCTAGTATAGAAGGGTAGCTAGTTACATCTTCAACAGGTACCACATCGATTCCTAAATCTTTGATGAACTTTTCCGTACCCCCGGTAGAATAAATAGTAATTCCTAATTCTTGAAATTTCTTAACTATAGGCTCTAACCCATCTTTATGGAAAACTGAAATTAAGGCTGAAGACGCTTTTTTTACACTGCTCATTGTATGATGCTTAAATGTTTTTAATAAGCAAGCAAAAGTAATTTTTTTGCAGCTATTATATGAGCTTGTTTATCAACAAAAAGCCTAAAGTTTTAAAGAATTTTGGCTACTTCAAAATTTACGAATTCTAAAAAGCGCTCATCTGCCTTGGTAAATGGGTCTGGAGTGTTAGAGTCAATGTCTATTTGACCAATGTTTTCACCATTAACGAATAAAGGAACTACTATTTCGGCTTTAACCGTAATGCTGCATGCGATATAGTTGTCTTGTGCCTGAACATCAGGTACTACAAAGTTCTGGTTGCTTTCTGCTACTTGTCCGCAAATGCCTTTTCCATAAGGGATAATTGTATGATCAGTTGGTGCCCCGGCATAAGAACCTAGTTTTAATTCACGTTTATCACCATTTTTAAAGTAAAATCCTACCCAGTCATAGTGTGGTACTTCAGCTTTTAAAATCTCGCAGATAGCTTGCATTTTAGCATCTGCGGAAGTATTCGAGTCAACTATACAACTTACTTTTGGGCGTAGTGCGCTAAACATAACTTTTTTTTGCAAAAGTAAGAATTGTTCATATTGCTTGGTGTAGTCTGACCTATAAAAATAAAAAAGCGGATGTTCCAATAGACATCCGCTTTTTTTACCACTTAATATTTTGTGTGCTAATTATGGGTGAATTTTCAAGTCAAATTGAATCAAGTCATTATTATCAAAACCAGGCTGAAGACCTTCTATTGGAAATCCGAAAGAAGCATCATACTGCTTTGTTGAAGCAAATGAAGCATTGTCATCTGCAGATACGCCAGAAGCACCATAGTAATATACTAAGTCCCAAAACGCTCTAAATTCGCGACCAATATTTACTCTGTAAATCGTTTCGTTTAGTAAAGAGAAAAAAGTTTCTGTGTTACCTTTAACTTCTGCTGCAGGGTTTGTACCTGTTCCAACAGTTTCGGTAAATTGACCAGCACCTAAAGCCAATCTTTTTGTAGTATCTCTAAAATCCCCTTTACCGATTGTAGTCCCAAAAGTATACACAATTTCGCCATTATCAATGTCTGGTACAGGAAGAGGAAAAGAAAAGTCGATTTCCTTTTTAGGAGCACCATCTAAATCAATAGAACCATCTGCTTTTAAAACTTTACTTAAATCATCACTTATAAGGTCAAATGAGCTAAAAGGCATTTCTCCTTGTCCTAAATAATTTTTTGTAATGTACATTCTGCGTTGGGTAGTGGCGTCCGAAGTGAAAATAACTCTACCGGTAACACTTGTACCTGCTTCTCCATTGGCAGATGCCGATGTAATGTCTGCAGAAGGGACAGCTTTGTCAAAAACTGAGCCGTCGTCTGAACTACAGCTACTTATAAAAAGTGTTATAGTGCATATTAGTAATGTGTATTTTAAATGTTTTCTCATAATTTTTAGTTTAAATAACTAGAGCTTAAAGATGTTAATGATTGTTATTTATTAATGTGTGCCACTCATTTAACTTAAAAGCACAGGTGGTCGTATAGTCTAAATCTGTTTTTTTGTATGTATGAAAGAATAAGTACTAGGTGCGCCAATATTTCGTTAAAGAAATGACGTATAGAATCTTATATATTGAATATTTCGTAAATTTGCGAAGATGAAAAATTTGCTTCATAAATTATTTTCTGTTTCAATGGCATTGCTATTGTTGCTGTCCACTATTTCGTGGACGGTTGAAAAGCATTTATGTATGGGGCGGGTATTGGATATTGCTTGGTTCGATACTGCTGAAGATTGTGGAATGGAAGCTGGTTTGGCTTTGTTAGATGATTCCTCTCAAATTACAAAGCATTGTTGTGATAATGAATCGTTTACTATGCAAGGTCAAGATGATTTAAATCATGATATCTTTAGTTTAGATTTTTCTCAACAAGTATTCTTAATTTCATTTACAACAACTTATTTAGGCTTATTTCAAGAGTCTGTAGATAAGAATATTGTTTTTGATTCCTATCCGCCTCCTATATTGGATAAGGATTTGAATATACTTCACCAAGTATTCTTGATTTGATTTAAAACGTGTTTTACGTCGCTTTTTTGCGTTCACACATTTTTTAATCAAATCTAACATTCCATGAAAAATAGAATTTGGCTTTCAGCCATTATCCTTTTTGGCGTACAATTTGCTGAGGCCCAAGGACCTCCGATTACTGCCGATAAACCAATTATGCTGGGTGGCGGTAGTTTTACCGCAAAAACCTTAACAGAAATAAGACATACCGAAAGAGGTGATTTCACCTATGTTCCCGTTATGCTACATTATTTACCTACCTCTAATTCTTTGGTAGCAATTCATTTACCTTATATAAATTATGATATCGAAAACGGACCAAGCGGTAGCAGTTTGGCAGATATTAAAATCATGGGTAAATATCAGTTCTTTAGAAAAGATGGTACGGGTAAAACCTTTAGAATGGTCGCTAAAACATTACAAACACTACCGACGGGTAAGGATTTAGATGTTATGGAATTAAGCACAGGTAAATATGCCGGATACTACGGTATTGTTGCGGGTTATGAATCATTAAAGTATGGAATCTCAAATGAACTTGGTTATAACTGGATGCCAGATGGTACAATGGATGCTCTTATGCATAAAATTGGGTTTGGGTTACCATTGTTAAAACCTCAGTATCCTAACAAACAGGTCAACCTATATTTTGAATATACCAATGCATGGTTGGTGGAGCGCGATTGGTACCAGTTATTATATGCCCAAGGTATACAGTATGCACGAAAGAATGTAACGTTCGATTTTGCAGTTCAAGTGCCCATAGTGAACGATATTGAAGCAGGGCGTAAATTAAAATATAGCCTGTTTTTAGGCTCTAGATATTCTTTTTAAGAAAATTTTTAAAACATAAAATAATGAAAAAATCAATAATAGTATCGGTGTTATTAATGGTAATTGTAGTCTTTAGTGCAGTTGCACAAGAAGGTAAGGATAAATTTATGGTGCAAGTAGACGGACTAGGTTGTCCGTTTTGTGCATACGGACTTGAGAAGAAATTCAAGGAATTTAAAGGGATAAAAAATGTTAAGATTGATATCGAAACAGGTGACTTTAGTTTTTCTTATCCGGCGGAAAAAGGATTAACCCTTACAGATGTTGAGAAGCAAGTTGAAAAGGCAGGATATACACCAATAACTGCTAAAGTAGAGCGTGCCAATGGTACGGTGGAAGAATCTTCTGCTATGACAATGATGAAAAAAACGGAAGGTACCATAACTAAAAATGTAATGGTTGCAGGAAATTGTGCTATGTGTGAAGCTCGAATTACCAAAGCTGCAGAATCAGTAAAAGGTGTTTCTGCCGTTTCTTGGAATAAGGATACTAAAATCATGAATGTTTCTTTTGATGCAGGGTTGACTTCTCTTGAGAAAATAGAAAAGGAAGTAGCAGTTGCGGGTCATGACACCAAAAATCATCAAGCACATACCGATGATTACGGTGATTTACCTGCATGTTGTAAGTACGAACGTTTAAACTACTAGTGATGAGAAAAAGTATTTTTATAATATTCGTATTGGTTTTTGCATCGGCCTGTAAAGAAAAAGTAGCCGTTCCTAAAGAATGGGTGTTGTCTAAAACTATTCAGTTAGATGGGGTGAATCCCATTGGTTTAACCCAAGTAAATGGTTCAATTTGGCTTTCTGATGGTGATCATAACCGTTTGGTAAAAATTGATGAAGAGGGTGAAATCACCGAAACAATAGATTCTCTAGACAGACCAATGCATATTGATGCTATAAAGGAAACTATTTTTATTCCTGAATACGGAAAAGATGCAATTGAAACGGTTGATAAAAAGGGAAGATTTGTTATGCAGGTATCCGATTCTTTAGATGCACCAGCAGGAGTTTCCGTCTATAAAAATGAAAGGGCTATTGCAGATTTCTACAATAATCGTGTTCTATATTTTGATGGTGCCAATTGGATTTCTTTTGGTAAGGAAGGGAAAGCGGAAGGGGAGTTTTATTACCCGACAGACGTTCAAATTACTAAGGACAAGATTTGGGTAGCAGATGCCTATAACAATCGAGTACAAGCTTTTGACAAAAAAGGTGCTTTCCTTCAAATGATGGGACAGGATCAAAAGATGAATGCGGCAACAGGAATTTTTGTTTCTGAAAATGAAGTGTTTGTTACTGATTTTGAAAACAATCGTGTTTTAGTTTTTGATATGTCCGGTGTACTATTACAAATTTTAAAAGACCAAATAGAAAAGCCTACCGATATGATGATAAAAGATGATATGCTGTATATAATTAATTACAGAAATGGCAAACTCAATCTTTTTGATAAACGGCCAATAGCGGGAAAGGAGTAATAACAAGAAATAAAATAATAGGTCTATCTGGATGTCTAATTAGGTTTCCAGATTTATATAATAATTATAATGCAACGTATGAAACATACATATACTATAGTTGGCATGACCTGTAATGGATGCAAAGCTAATGTTCTGAAAACACTAGCGAATGTTGAAGGTGTAACTAGTGCTTTGGTAGATTTGCAAAAAGCTGAGGCGATTTTGGAAATGGATAAACATATTTCATTAAAATCGATGCAAACCGCCATGAAAGAAGATGGCGGACATTATTCCATTCATGAATTAGGGTCGCAACATCATGGGGATGTCAAGTCCAAGAAAGTAGAAAACGGAAATGGTGTTTTCTATTGCCCGATGCATTGCGAAGGTGACAAAACCTATTCTGAGCCTGGAGATTGCCCTGTTTGTGGAATGGATTTGGTAGAAGAGGCGAGTGCTGATGGCCATCAAGGTCAGGAGTATACGTGTCCCATGCACCCAGAAGTGGTGAGAGATGAACCAGGGGATTGCCCTATTTGTGGTATGGATTTAGTGCCAAAACAGGCTGATGTTTCTGCCGAGGAAAAAAGCTATTCTAAGCTTTTGAAAAAATTTAAAATAGCGATCACTTTTACGCTTCCTACATTCATTATTGCGATGTCTGAGATGATACCGAACAATCCTCTTCAAAATATTCTGAGTTTAAAGTATTGGAACTGGGTTCAGTTTGCATTGTCTATTCCTGTAGTATTTTATGCAACATGGATGTTCTTTGAGCGTGCGTATCGTTCCGTAAAAACATGGAATTTAAACATGTTTACGTTAATTGGTATTGGAGCAGGGGTAGCTTGGTTATTTAGTGTTTTTGCCATTTTGGTGCCCGATTTTTTCCCACCACAATTTAAAACCGATCAAGGTACGGTACATGTGTATTTTGAAGCAGCTACGGTTATTTTAACCTTAGTGCTATTTGGACAATTGTTAGAGGCTCATGCACACAGTAAAACCAATTCTGCCGTAAAGGAACTTTTAAAACTTGCTCCCAATATAGCGATTCGTATTGTAAATGGAATTGAAGAAACCATAGCAATCGATAAGATTTCAAAAGGTGACTTGTTGCGTGTAAAACCAGGTGACAAAATTCCGGTTGACGGGGTTTTGACTGATGGTGAAAGTACGGTCGATGAATCTATGATTACGGGTGAGCCCGTTCCAGTGCAAAAGGTTGTTGGTGATAATGTAAGCTCAGGCACCATAAATGGCAAACGTTCTTTCGTAATAAAAGCAGAGAAAGTTGGTTCCGATACTTTGCTGTCACAGATTATTGACATGGTGAACAAGGCAAGTCGTAGTCAGGCTCCCATTCAAAAACTGGCTGATAAAATCTCTGGTTATTTTGTACCTGCTGTGGTATTTATTTCTGTAATTACTTTTATTGTTTGGGTCATTTTTGGTCCAGAGCCGGTGTATGTATATGCGTTGGTAAATGCAATCGCAGTATTGATTATCGCTTGCCCCTGTGCTTTAGGGTTGGCAACCCCAATGTCGGTTATGGTAGGTGTGGGTAAAGGTGCGCAATCGGGAGTGTTGATAAAAAATGCCGAAGCTTTAGAGCGAATGGATAAAATCGATACGTTGATTATTGATAAAACAGGAACCATTACTGAAGGAAAACCATCCGTAGAAAAAGTAGGTAGTATTGCTGATTATGATTCAGATAAAGTGCTTCAGTATATCGTATCCTTAAATCAGTTTAGTGAACACCCCTTAGCTGACGCTACCGTAAGATATGGAAAAGCAGAAAAGGTGGGTGTTTTAAAAGTAGATGATTTTGATTCCATTACGGGCATGGGGGTTACTGGCACCATTAATGGGGAGTCTATTGCCTTGGGTAATGAAAAGATGATGACTGAAGAGCAAGTTATTATTCCTTATACTTTAAAGTCAGAAGTGGTGTCTCATCAAAAGCAAGGGAAAACAGTTTCTTATTTAGCGGTCGATGGTAAAGTGGTCGGATATGTAGCTATCGGGGATAAAATTAAAAAGACAAGTGTAAAAGCAATAAAAGAGCTTCAAAAATCAGGTATAGCGGTCATTATGCTCACAGGAGATAATCATGATACGGCTAAGGCTGTGGCAGAGCAATTGAATTTGGCCGACTTTAAGGCAAGTATGCTCCCTCAAGATAAGCTGGCTGAGGTTGAACGTTTGCAATCTGAAGGCAAAAAAGTTGCCGTTGCAGGAGACGGAATTAATGACGCACCTGCTTTGGCGAAAAGTGATGTAGGTATAGCGATGGGCACAGGTACCGATGTTGCTATCGAGAGCGCTTCAATTACCTTGGTGAAAGGTGATTTACATGGTATTGTAAAAGCTAATAAGCTTAGTCATTCGGTCATGAAAAATATCAAGCAGAATTTATTTTTTGCATTGATCTATAATACTGTTGGTATTCCGATTGCAGCGGGAGTATTGTTTCCATATTTCGGAATTTTATTATCTCCTATGATTGCGGCTTTGGCTATGAGTTTTAGTTCGGTTTCGGTTATTGCAAACGCATTACGCCTGCGGGTAGCCAAAATTGGTTAATGCAATTGTATGTACAATACATAAAATATACATGAATAAATTTATAGTGATAATTGCATTAACCCTGTTGCCTTGGTTCTGTTATTCTCAAGAAATGGTTGAAGGAGTAGTTCTAGATTCTAACGGTGCAAACGCTTTAAGTCTTTCGGGTGCCAATGTGTACTGGCAAGATTCGCAAACGGGAGTAGTGACAGATTATGATGGTAAATTTTCTATACCCTTTCTAAAGGGATTCAACAAACTGATTGTTAGTTACGTTGGGTACGAATCGGATACACTAACGATAAATCAGCCAAAGACCATTCGGCTTAGTTTAAAATCGTCCAACGAGTTAGATGAGGTGGTGGTGCAGCAAGAACGCGATGCTATACAGAAAACGTATTTCAGTCCGCTGAATGTTATAACGGTAAATAGCGCAGAACTATTGAAGGCGGCATGTTGTAATTTGGCAGAAAGTTTTGAAACCAATCCGGCGATAGATGTTAATCTATCCGATGGTCTTACCGGAACCAAGCAAATTCAGATGCTGGGGTTGACCAGTCCGTATTTATTGATTACTCAAGAAAATATTCCTATGGTCCGTGGAGCCTCACAGGCTTACGGGTTGACCTTTACGCCAGGTACTTGGATAGAGAGTATCCAAATCACCAAAGGAGCTGGTAGTGTGGTCAATGGTTATGAAAGTATTTCGGGTCAGATAAATACCGAATTGGTGAAGCCATTAACAGATAATGCTGTTTTTGTAAATGGCTATGCCAATGAAAATGGGCGCTATGAAATGAATACTCATTTTAATAGAAAGCTTACGGATAAGTTGAGTGCCGGACTTTATATTCACGGAAATATGCGTGCACAGAAAGAGGATAATAATAAAGACGGATTTTTGGATGCTCCTTTAGGTAATCAAATAAATGTGATGAACCGTTGGCAATATCAAGATGCTGAAAAAGGATGGGTCAGTTTTTTAAATGTTCGATTTTTGAATGATGAAAAACAAGTAGGGCAGGTAGATTTTAATCCTAATACTGATAGATTTACGACCAACGCTTGGGGTAGTGAGATAAATACCCGTCGTTTTGATACTTCTCTGAAATTAGGGTATGTTTTTCCGGAATTGCCCTTTCAAAGCTTTGGTTTTCAAACTGCGTATAGTCTACATAAGCAAGATTCCTATTTTGGGTTTAGAACATACAATATCAATCACGAAAGTATTTTTACGAGTTTACTTTTTAATTCTATAATCGGCGATACAAGAAACAAGTTTAAAACGGGAATTTCATTTGCATATGACGGGTATGATGAGGTAGTGACGACTACGGATTATTCTCGAGAAGATTCTTCGGTCGGTGCTTTTATAGAATATAGTTATGAAAATTTAGAGAAAGTTAGTTTAACTGCGGGTCTTCGTGTAGATAACCATAATCGATTGGGGACTTTTGTAACTCCACGTTTTCATATTCGCTATACACCATGGGAAAAAGGAAGTTTACGTGGTTCGTTTGGAAGAGGTAAAAGAGCAGCGAATATATTTGCTGAAAATCAGCAATTGTTTGCATCTGCAAGAGAAATTAAGATTTTGAATATAGGTGGTAGCGTGTATGGTTTAGAACCCGAGGATGCTTGGAACTATGGAGTAAGTTTTTTACAGGGATTTAATTTCCTTAACAAAAAAGGAGATGTATCGATTGATTATTATGTCACTGATTTTAAAAATCAAATAGTAGTCGATTGGGAAAATCCGCAGGAAGTTTCATTTTATAATTTAGAAGGAAAAAGCAATGCACATAGTTTTCAAATTGAGATGAATTATGAATTATTAACTCGGTTAAATTTTAGAACAGCGTATAAATTCTATGATGTTTCGACCGATTATAAAAGTGGAAACCTGCAAAAGCCATTACAAGCGCAACATCGTTTTTTCATTAATTTAGGCTATGAAACAGAAGCTAAGGAAAATGGTTCTCAATGGAAAGTCGATTATACACTGCATAGTTTAGGAAAAATGAGATTACCTGACACTAGCTCTAATTCAGCACAATATCAATTAGGTGCATATTCATCGCCATATAATCTCATGAATGCTCAAATAACAAAAGTGTTTTCTAATACGTTTGAAATGTATGTAGGAGGGGAGAACCTAACCGGAGAACAACAAAGAAATCCAGTATTGGGTGCAGATAGTCCTTTTGGTCCTAATTTTGATACAACCATTGTGTATGCGCCAATAATGGGAAGAATGTTTTATGGTGGCTTTAGATTTAAAATTTTATAACACATTAATTTATAATTATGAAAACAACTATTTTGTCAATAGCGATGATGTTGATTGCTGTGGTAACCTATGCGCAGGATAAAAACAAAAAAATGACTTTTGATGTAAACGGTAAATGCGCA
>TARA_R110002050_G_scaffold37148_4_pt1 | contig 17322 bp, 14 predicted proteins | sample TARA_R110002050 | Tara Oceans TARA_R110002050 (sample SAMEA4396988) | marine metagenome | biome: Polar Biome; feature: [DCM] deep chlorophyll maximum layer (ENVO:01000326); material: water (ENVO:00002006), including particulate matter (ENVO:01000060) such as... | depth 25 m
TTCCTACGGAAATTTTAACTGAAATAGTGTTTCCATCACGTTCAATTTCTATTTCATCATCATCCCAACCTTCACCTTCAGAAGAGTATTCAGTTATTTCAATAGGATAATCTAATGGAACTTTTTTACCTTCAAACATACCAAAATGACCTAAGTCAGTTTCAGTTAACATTTCTAAATCATCACCTACTACATCAATAATTCCTCTAGAGTATAAAGATCTTGCTTCAGCTATTAAGTTAAAGTAAGATTCAGAACCCGCACGATATAAGTGGTCTGTTAGCGGTCTATCATTGTCTATATGGTATTTTAAACCCTCAGACAATATCTCCTTCGGAGCTACGCTTTCATTGAGTACTAACAAAGTACTTTTAGTTTTACAAGTATTACATCCACAATTACACATATTATTATATTTTATCCCCAGATTTTATCAAAGTTAATATTTATTGCACTTTGTTTAACTTCAAAATCACCTAGTAAGTCTTTACTACTTTTTAACTTATCAAAATCAATTTGAAAGAATTTAATATCACCATTAGTTTTAACATTAGCTAAATGATTACCATCCCCGGGTTTTCTGGAGAGTTTGGGTTCTAAAAGTTTAACTGCCATTTTACTAGCCATTTCTTTAGAATCATCCCCATCTGATATATCTAATGTTGAGTATACTCTATCTACATTATCTTGGATATTTTTAAATAGGGGGTATTCATTTGATAAACTACTATTAGCATCTAAAAGACTTTTAAATTCTTTTACTTTTTCCATGGCTTCAGCAAGTTGTAACCCACTAAAATTAGTTGGGTTAATAGATTTAGGGGGTGTTTTTCCACCTTCAAAAACACTTACTAAGGCATTAAATCCAAATATAATAGAAAGCAATGATAAATTTTCCTTATCTGCTCCAAATCTACCTAAACCCTTTAACCCTGTATCTTTTTCCCAAGCTTTTACTTCTACCCCTTTACCATTAAAGAATAAATCAGGATCATCTCCATCCCTTCCCTCTTCTACTTTGGCACTATTTGAAAAATTGTATAACCAGTATAAAGCTATTTCTCCATTTCCTACTCCTAGAGAACCCGCACTACCTATTTCTTTCCCTACTTTAGGTGGTTTAATAGGATAAAGTTTATCAAACATTTCTTTGTCTTCTCCACTTATATTAATTGAAAATGTGCTAGAGTTATATGGGTATTTTTTGTTTGGTGGGGGTATTGGTTTTCCTTTATAGTCACTACCATATAATGCAAATCTAATTGTATCATTATATACTTCTGAACCCCCCGTAGGGGTTGGGGAATCTTCTTTTGATACTACTATTTCTTCCTCTTCTTCTTCAGCTTCAACAATGTTATCAATCATTTCCAATAACATTTTTTTATCCTGATCATTATTCATGTCAGGATATCCTTTAGGAAATTTATATGCTATTTTATTTAAATATTTTGTAATACTATCCATGTTAAGCTTCTGTATCTGTTTCTGTTTCTTCACTGCCTCCAATATCTTCAATATCTCCTCCTAAGTCATCATCTCCACCTTCCTCTTCTTCTTCAGTAGATTGAGCACCATATCTTAAAATGCGGGAAATTGCTTCAGCCGCATGTTGTTCTTCAGGTAAATTTAATAAGTAATATTTTTTACCTTCAACTTGTGCTATCCAACTTCTTTTATTATAAATTAAATAGAAGTTTTGATCATTTTTTAGATTAATACGAAATGTAGTTGGTCTTGGAGCTACCCAATCTATAGATGCTAAGAAATTATCAAAGTCACTAGTTAGTAAGTCAATTAAAATTGATTTTAATTCTGGGAATTTGGTTAATTCATCATACTCAATAGCAGCTTTATCTGCTTTTTGTTTACTTTTGTAAATTTGAGGGATTAATATCCTAATTTTTTCTCTTAACTCAGAAGTTGTCATTATTTAGATTTTTTAGTTAATGCTTCTCCAAAATTAGAGGATTGAGTACCACCTTGAGGTTTAATTAAATCATCAGCATAAGATGTAAGATGTTTTATTTTTCCAAATACAGGTGTTGCTTTAAGTTCTCCACTTTCAATGTCGATTAATTTATATTTAGCTCTTCCAGGTTGGCCTTTATAAGTTGGGGATACTTTTTCTAATTCAAATCTATACTCATTATATCTAGATGGATATTCTTTAGGCCATTCTTCTACATCTTCTTTTAATGCTGAAAAATCTGGTCCTCCGGGTTGTGATGAGATTTGAACATCATCTTTTGTAATGTATTTTAGTATGTATTTTTCTTCAGGTTTTAAATTATTTCTATTGGAAAATACATCTACAGCCATCTGTGATGCATCCACTCCATACTCTTTTATAAATTTATCTATTATTATTTTAGCTCTACCTCTTGGGTTTTCGGGGTTGTCTAAAAATCTATCATATATATCTTTTTTTTTAACCCTTTGGAATTTACTTTCCTTTAAATTTTTAGCTATCTTTTCGGCTAATTGAGAGTATTTAGACTCACCAAAAGGTGATCTACCTTCTTTCTTTTTTCGTACTAAGGCATTCCAATTAGATAAATCATACTCATCCCAAGCTTCAACTTCTACATTATTAAATGTTTTTTCTTGACCCATAACAGGTTTAGAAGCTAAATAATGCATTTCATTTTGAGTTTCTTCAAAAAATCTATCTACTTCTTCTTGAGAAGGAATTTGAGATTTTTCTTCACTTATTGCTTGATCATAAGTTAAAGGTTTACCTCTTAATTTAGATATTTTAGCATCAATTTTATTTAATTCTCTACCATACCTATCTGAAATTAGTCCCCCTTCTGGTTCAGCTTCTTGCTCCATATCACGCATTAATTGATTGCGTTTTCTTTCAAGTGATGATATTTGAGTATCATTATTTTTTCCTTTGTAAGCTTTTTGAGTGGCTTTACCATACTCACTACCAAAATCTTTTTTCTTATCTTTAGCAGCTCTTGCCCTCATTAAAACAGGATCATTATTGTCTATTTCACTTATTGCTCCTTCTTCACTAGCAACATCAACCATAGCATCAATTTCAGGCTCTTTTAATTCGAAGTCTAAATAATGTTTAGCTGAAGTTATCATACTTTCAGATTTGATTATTTTTGACTGCCACCAATGTGGTAAATCAACTTCCCCTTGACCTTCAAATTTATCCATCATTTGATATAACTCCATAGCATATTTTCCAATTCTATATAAATTAGCTTTTAACATATGAGGCTCATCATCTTGATGTCCTAAATCTAAATCTTCTTTTATTGAAGAGTGTTTTTCGGATGCTAATAGGATAGTATCTAAATTTTTATTACTCATTAGTATTTTTCCCCCACTTAATAAATCAAAGCTAAATTCTTTATTTAAACCTACCTTTAATGGTGAACCTTCTAATTCAAATGTGTTAAGATAATTACTATCAACATTAGAGGAATTAAATTTTCCCCCATTAGAAAATCTATTAAGTATGGATACAATTGAATCTAGAAACTTTTCAGGGTTTTGATTATATTCCATTCCCATAGTTTCTCTTTCAGAATATGAATCATCAACTTCAATTTCATCAATAATAGATTTTTGAAGAGCATCTGGGAGGTTTTTCTGTCTTCCCTTTAAAGCCGGATCATCATCATACTTTTTTGAGAATTTTTCATTGGTTAATTTTGGGGATGATAAAGCATTCTTTACCATCTCCCTTAATTTTGACTTAGGATCCATATTTTCTAGTTGTTTTTTAGCTAAATTAGTAGCACGTCCATACATAACTTTCTCAGCATCCTTACCATAACGTTTAGTAAGTTCACGTTTATTTTTTTTCATATCCATGATGATATCTTCACGTTTAGATACTTCAGCTTTTGTAAGTTTACGTTCGTTTAACTTCATTGCTATTTACTTTCAGCTACTGATGCTTTTTTATAATCTGTAATTAGATTTTTAATAGCCATTGCTGCTTTACGAGCTCGTTGTTGAGATGCTTTAGTTGTTCCTACATGCTCTTCTGCTAAGGTATTGAAGTTTGCTTCAATAGCCTCAAATAATTCTTGTTTATTCATAGTTTTTATTTTATAATTCCTGCAATTTTTAACATTTTTTTCCTTTCATATAAGTCTTCTTGATAGGATTCAACTTCTTCTTCTAAATTTCCACCTTCAAAAAGAGAATTACGTAATTCTGTAGAAAATATTTCAATAGAAGATTGGATATCTTTTTTATCTAAATCTCCATTCATGTACTTATTTAAATCATCAATTAAAGATAAAACTACATCTTTTCCTTCATTCAATTCTTGTTTATCTTCTGAAGTAAAATCTTCTTCAATATTTTCATCACCGGAACCTACAACATGAGATCGAGTAAAGAAAGTAATTGAATTTCCAATTTGGTTGATTAATTTTTCATCACCTAATTCTTTAGCTGCTATTAAGGCTGACTCTAAACTGTCTTGTACTTTCTTTTCATCACCTGTTATTCCTGATACATCTGGGGATGGGGTGTCTTCAATTTCTACATCTTCTACCCCTTCAATATCTTCAATATCTTCAATTTCGATATCTTCTTCTTCTTCTTTGTCTTTTTTAGCTTCTTCTAATTTAAAATGACCTAAATCTTCTAATTTAAAATGATTTGGGAGTCGGGTTTTGAAGAAATTTATATCATCCACATTAAAACCTAATCTTTGTTGATTCATTACGTTTAAATATACGCCTCTACCTCCACTTTCTTTACCAGTATATGTCCAATACCCTGAGGTGATTCTCATATCTTGATATTTTATGTTTTTGTTTAATTCGAAACTTGGATATTGATCTTCTGATCCTTCTTCTAAAGATTCTTTGTCTTTTTTAGCTTCAGTAATATCAACTCCTAATCCGTCGGATTGAATATTTATACCCCACTCTTGAGCTATATATTCTATAGCATCCATAGCTTCATCTTTACTATTTACAAGATTACCTATGGCATCTTCTAATTCTGTATCTATAGAACCATCAGTTCTCATTCCTTTAATAGATTCTTTTACATTATTAGGAAGTGTAGATTGATTCTCTTCAAGCATACTTTGACGTATCATTTCTTCTAATTCGGATTTCTTCATTTTTATATTGGGTTAATTTTATTTATAAATATATAAAAACTTTTTATTTTTTCATTTTCCTAAGATGCTCTATAGTCTTGTCGAGTGACTCTAAAACTCTTTCTTTATTTAACCCACCATCCCACTTTTCAACATCACCCTGCTCTGTAATAAATGAGTTATTTGATTGAGATAATTCTTCCTCAACATGCATTTTAAAGTTTTCTATGAATCCTTCAATTTCTGAATTGATTATATTTTTTTCATACTCTTCATATAATCCTAATTTTTTAAGATTATGTTCAAAATCAACAACGCAGTTAAAGCACATTTTATGGATTTTATAATAATCATCATTAAATTTACTCTTCATCTGTGATTTACAGTTAGGACAAAATAATGGGGTTAAATGTGTTTTTTTTATTTCATCTAATTTTGTAATGTTTTGTTTTATTCCATCTTTAATAGTCCATGTACGGTCATTTTCTTCCCAAACATCACCCTCATTGTGGAATTTTTCTTCTTTTTTATAGCCTATACTCTGACCTGTTTTTTCACCATATTTACCTTTAACTAAGTTTCTTAAACGTTCAACATCTTTCTTTTTAAACTCTTTTTTTAAAACATTATCTTTCATACTATTATTTTTTATAACCTCGGGATAGAGTATTTAATTTACCTTCTGTTTTGGGGGACTGTTTAGGGTCTATGACTTTAGGTTGTATATTATCGATTAAACCTTGTATATAATCAATTTGAATAGTTAAGTGACCCTTATTAATCTTATTATTATCTATCATGTATCTAGTGAAAGGGATAAGAGGTTTTAACATTTCGGATTTTGGTAAGTCTGTAGGAATTATGTTAGCCCTTAAATCTTCAATACATCTAATATAACATTCCAAATCTTCTTTTGAATATATAGTTTCAATGTATCTTTCTTTTACCACATTTAGGAAACTTTCAATATCTACCATTACTTTTTCTTCTTCAGTTAATGATGTAATTGGTTTTGGGTTGTGAATATTATCTCCCCCTTTATAACCACCTGCTAATTTATTTAATTTACTCATAATCCTAATTCTTTTAATTGTCTTATAGTATCACTAGCTGATGTATGTAAAATTCCTATTCCTCCACTTGCTATCCATTGGTTGATGTTATTTTCTCTATCATCAATTAGAATAGCATTTTCTTGAGCATAATTCTTCTTATTTTTTGAGTATGCTAATTTTAAAGGTGTTCCTGGTATGTTATTTTTAACCCATAATCTTTTACCTAATCTAGATTCATTCCTAATTGAAGGTGAAGATAATAAAATTGGTTTGTATTTACTAATATAATCCCAATACTGTTTACCATCTTCCATCCAAGGCATTCCTACCCAAAATTTAACTCCGGTTTGAACATCTATTAAATCCCAGAATTTTTCTACACCATTTTTACTCTGATATTCAGAAGGAGAAATACCATTTGAGTAATTTTTAAATCTTCCCTCAAAATCAGTAATAACCCCATCCATGTCAGAATATATAATGTAATCCATGCTCTTATCTTTAGGTGAAGATACAACCTCTTCTTCAGGTATCCTAGTTTTTTCTAATTCTTCTTCTAAACCTTGTGCTAATTCTCTTGCGTATTGGTTTAAACCAAATGGATCTTTTGATTTTTTAATTTCATTTAGTTTAAGTATTGAATCTACCTTATTTTGGGTGGGAGAATCTAGATCTATTAAATATGGGTGGGTAATTTGGGATGTAATCTTAGAAATTCTTTTACCATCTTTAGGATAAAAGTAAGAATAATTACTAGTACTTAGAGTATTGTCATTATTTAACATAGTTTTATAATTTTCAATGTACTCAGGAGTAACTATAGTATCAACTATTTGTGGGATTTTTTTATTATCCTCATCTATTTCATCCTCAACTTCTTTATAAGATATGTTTATATTACTAGATTTTTTTGAGGAATTAACGGGTTGGTAATTAAACCTAATTAAATGTTTAAATTTATCTATGTTGCTAATTTCCTTTAATTTATTAAATACACCTAAACCTTTTCCCCCATCAATTAAAATTTCTTTAACATATGGGGTTAATGGGAGTTTAGAAGTTTTAATTAATTCTTCCCTTTCATCCATAGAAAACCATTTGTCTCCTTTTTTACGATATTTTTTCTTTTTAGTTTTGGCAAAGGAAATATCTTTTATAGGGGTTACTTTAATATTATTAGAAATTTTATCCCCATCTAAAGTAATTCTTACATTAAGACCACCCCACTGTGAATCTCCTCCAGCTAACTTAAAATTATAAAATTTAGAAACAACATCTAAGTTTTTGTCTCTTGTTGATGATATTCCATTAGATGATCCTTTAATGTATTCTGAATTTAATATGTCTTTAAGAGTACTAGATAAAGTAAAATGATATAAATCACCTACTTGTTTAGCTTCATTTATACTTTCAGTAAAATCATTTATTTTTATAATATAATCCTTTACACTTTTAAGACCACCTTCTCCTACTTTTATTATTTCTTCATCTTCATCTTGAGTTTGAGGCTCACCAGGGATATTATAATTTCTCATCCAATAGTCATAGGGCATAACTTTATAATTATTTGAGATTTTATCCCCATCTAAAACTATTTGAATTTTATTATTATCATATAAAAAGTTTTTATTTCTAGTGGTAGAGATTCCTAAAAAATCTGTTTCTCCCCCATCCCAACTTATATAACTACCTCTTAAAGTGTTTGAATTTAGAATCTTTTCTAATTGTTGAGGTGATGTAACATGATATAAAAGTCCTACTTGTTTAGCTTCATTTAAACGTTCAATATCAGAAGGATAATTTCCTACTTTGGAGTGAAATTCTTCCATCCATGGTAATTCTTCCCATGAAGGTACCCCGTTTGGAGTTTCAGCATCAAAATATTTTCCTTTATACTCAACCCAAACATGACCTAATGTTTCATTTCTTGAATCTTCAGTACTCATTATTTTAGAGCCTGGAAGGTGTTTTGATAAATTTTTAGCAAATATATCACAAAATCCTTTGTTACATTCTTTACCTCCAAATTTATCCCAATTCTTATCTACTATTTCTAATGCTTCTTTTTCTGTTTGATTTAAAGATTTTTTGAAAATATTTTCATTTAATATTGTATCAGTATAACCTCTAAAAGATAAATTGCCATCTTGATATGCTTCAGCTTCAATTGAAGTTAAATGATCATCTTCTTGTGTGTTAGTTGTAGTAATGCCTTCTAATCTACCTTCTAGATTTTGAATGTGGTGTATCATTTCATGAGCAAATGATCTTACTATATCTTTTGGGTGTCTTCCTTCAGTAAATAAAACTATTGTTTTTGAATTAGGATCATAGTAAGCAGTTTTACCAAAGAAATTTTCAGCATTATCTTGATTACCATGTTTAAATATTACTTTAGGTAGAGGAATAATATTCATTTTTTGATTTAACATATATTTAGTTAAATCTTTAATTTGTTGTTTATAATCTATATGTTTAGAGTATGTAGCATTTTCATTTATAGTAACTTTATTTAGAATATTTGAAGATAAATGTTTAGGGAATAAATTTTTATATATCCTTTTACGTTTATCATCAGTTCCACTTATTACTACATTTTTTACATCTGGATATTTGTTAAGGAAATCCTCTATTATATCAGATAATGTTTTAATTATTTCTCTTATATTACCTTCTCCTGTATTTTGAAATGTATCTAATTTATTAAATTCTCCTTTATTAACCCCAAACGATAAATCAAATATCATGTCTTTAGGATTATACTCTCCTGAGTAAAATTCTACTCTGTAAGAATTATTAGGAGTATTAAATTTATATTCTACAGTTAATAGTGAATTATCAATTTCATCAAAATCTGTAGATGTATTTTTAAATTGATAGTTTTCATTAATTGAAGGTAAACTTAATGCTTTAGTTCTTTTAGACCATATATCAACAATTCCTTCTTGCTCCTGTGGGGTAAGATTTAATTTTTTTAAGTATATGTCTATTACATCTCTAAATGGTTTGTTTTCTTTCTTAGCCTTAAAATACATTCCTTGTAGGTTAGCATCTATCTCTTTCTCTAATTTAAAATAATCTGATTTAGGTAAGAGTTCGGAATCAATCATAGTCCTTAAGGTTGAGTCACTGTCCATATGTTTACCGGGTTTTTCTTGGAATCCCTCACCATGAGTTAAATGTTCAATTTCATGACGTACAACATCTTTTAAATCCATTGAAATTTCACTCCAGGAGTCAGGTAAAAGTTCAGGATCTATTTTAAATTCTACGGATATTAAATCTTCTTCACTATATGCTCCACCATCAACTTTATAATTATTTGAATTTGGGAGTAAATCTAAAGTAGCTTCAACTTCAATTTCATCATCTTCGAATATGTAAGTATTTTTATAAAATATAGATCCCTCAGACATATTAGACTTCCAATGGTTAAAGATATCACCTGAAATTTGATTGGATATTGTGTCATATCTTCCCTCATCTAAGGTTTCTTTTTTTAATTCTGGATGGAATTTCATCCAAACTTCTTTAGCATCGGGTTTAACTGATTCACTATCAACTACAACCTCTACAGGGTAGATTTTAGCATCTTCACCATACCAATAATTTATTTTATAACCTCCCTTTTCAGTCAATTCTACAATTAAACCTCTATCATACTCTTCGCTTTCAGCTTGTAAGTATATTTTTTTACCTCTAGGAAGTACTAAGGAAGTTTTATCTAAGATACCCTCATTTAGGGGTTGTGTTTCATCCCCTACAGGGACTTGCTTAATATCCTTAGTATCATTAAAGTTTGGGGGGTAAGGTTTATTAAATCCCCCAATTAATATATTGTTATTTTCTATAGAAAGATCAAATGTTGATGGGGAAATATTTATAAAATAGTTAAGGTAATAATCTATTCTATCTTTTAAATTTAAAGATTCATTTAATGTTTTATTTTCTTCTACTGATGGTGATAAAATTTGAAATACTTCTTCTATATCTTCTTTGGATAATTCCGTTGGGAGATATTTTTCAAATTCTTTTACATTTCGAGTTTTAAGGGCTAATCTAGCATTAGTCCCACTCATTCCTTTATCAGAAGTTACTACGGGTTTTAAAGTTATGTTAGGATATTTTTCCATCCCCTTTGATCTACCTTCTATATCCTTAAAATCATCTTCATTATCCTCTCTAGCTCCTATTACCCAATAAATTGATTTTGATGGGTTTTTTTTAGAGTAGCTATAAATTTCCCCAATTGGTGGTTTTTTAGAAGGTATAATATCTACTTTCATAGGGAGATATTTGGTGTAAATTTCCCACACTAAAACAGCTTCGGCTTGATCTACTCCATCTCTTTCTTTAGATCCTACTAATATTCTTAAATTAGTTATTTCGGGATTTTGTTGAAGGGCTGTTTTAACTACTTCAAAATGGCCCTTAGTAGGAGGTTTAAATCCTCCACCATATAAAGCTATTATTTCTTCTTCCCCTTCATTTAAGATACCATCTACTAGGTATTGAGTTAATTTATTCATTTATTAAGGAATTGATTGATTCTCATTTGTGCTTCTTCTTTAGACATAGTATACTCAACTACATCACTTATAAATTCATCACTTAACATAGATTGAATTTCTTCTCTATCTTTAGCTTTATTTTCTTCTGAGCGTTTTTGTTGGGCGGGAGTTTTAGGTTTTGTTCCTTTAGGATCAAATGGGGTAAGATATTTTTTTATTATTACATCTATGTCTTTAATACCTTGATCTTCTAAAGTATTAGCAACTGCTACAAAGTCAAAACCAAATAAATCTGCATACTTATCTAAATTTTGTGTTACACTCTTCCAGGTTCTCATTACAATGGCAGGTGATAAACTTCTATCCTCACCTTTTGACTTTTCAAATCTATCTTGATTTTGTTTGAGTGATATTTCTAAATCTGTATAAACATAAAGCATAAATACTTTATATCCTGCTTCTTCTAATTGAGATTTTAATTTAGAAGTTTGATTAAATGAAGCTGCCGTACCATCTAATATGAAGGACTCTTTACCCTCAATAGTAGACTGAATATTACTTTTGAATTCCTTATTAGCATCAGCCATAGATTTAGCTTGACTACTCCTTTCTTCAGGAGTTGCATTTTTTAAATCTAGGGTGATGTTAGCTTTCTTCAGTTTATCTATGAAGATGTTATCAATATTTAATATTTTTATACCTCCTAAATCTAAACCTTTAAGTACATATCCTTTACCTGCTCCAGGTGCTCCAGCTAATATAATTGCTTTGGGGCTACCTTGAGATTCTTTTAATAGTTGGATTAAATTTATCATCTATATCTTTTGTTATAAATATACAAAAAATTATGGGATGGAACAAAAGTGGTTTTATTTTATCTTTGCAGAAGTTCTGAATTCTGTAAAGTAGGGTTTATGGTTAGGATTTTCTAAATCAAATAATTTTTTTACAGAAGAAAATATGTCTAAATTATCTTCTTGTGAGCGAGATGATTCATACATTTCCCACCCTTTACCTTGCATTTTACCCTTTGCAGGTTTTCTCTTACTAGACTTTAACCATAAAACTCCAAATCTATCTGGTCTTACCCCAAAACATTCCTCATAACATTTACCATATACCGCAGTTTGGAGGTCATAAGTAGTTTGGAGGTGGTTTGAAGTTTTAAAGTCAATAATCCATAACTCATCATCAATTTTACAAACTAAATCACAGGTTCCTGCTACTTTAAGTTTATCTGAAAATAAGTGAACCTCGGCTTCAATTAATGTTGGTTTATATTCTTCCCACCAATCAACAAATTTTAAAAACATTTGCCATATATTAGGGGCATATTTAGGTACATCAAGCTTATTTAAGAAATTCAATTCAACACCATTTAAATAGTCTTCAATCATTTCATGGACTTGTGTCCCTTCTTTACTTGCTTTTCTAACAATATGATCTGCACTATATCCTACTTTTTTAAGCCAATCTTCAAAAAATTTACCTTTTGGGTAAGAACCTAAAACATAAGTTATTGATGGGTAATACTCCCCATTTCTACGATAATAGCGGGAGTCTGGAAGTGTGATTTGTTGAGAATCTTCTGATACTTTTAAGATCCTATTATAGGATGTTTTAATTATTTTACTTTTCATGATAATTGTAATTTCTTCCCCATAAGTTTATATTGGGTTAGAGGGAAGGTATTTTGAATTAGGTTGGTGAAATTGGTAAACCCCATTTCACTTGGATCTTTTCCTTCTAATTCTACAAGATAAACTTCTTTACCTTCATTCATAAATTCTTCTGCAAATTTAAGGGATTGCTTTATTGCATCGTTGTCTAAAGCAATGTATATTTTTTTAACTGTTGATGTTACTATCTTCTTCATTAAGTTAGGTTGTATATTTTTGCCTAACAGTGGGATAACATTTCTTTTGATGGCTATGGCATCAAATGGTCCTTCGCACAGTATTAACGGTAATTCCCAATTAATAAACAATTCAAATGGTATAATATCACGGGAGGTTTCTGGATTTCTATATTTTAGGAATGAGCTTTTTTGGAATGATCTACCTGTAAAATAATTTAAAATTCCGCTTTCATCATATGAGGGTATAATAATCATATTAGCATATCTTCCCCCAGAGCAAAATCCTATATTATATTTTTCAATGTCATCTATAGTTAATCCTCTATTTTTTAAATATGAAAATGCGTGTTTTGAAATTATATCAGGATTACCTATTATTTTTTGATATTCTTTAGGTAATTCTAGGGATTCTACATTAACAACCTTATTATATTCTTTTCCTTCACCTATTAATTTAATTAATTCTTTAAACTTTTCGGGGGAGGCTTTTGCTTCTTTAAATAGTGTTGTAATTCTGCTTCCCCTCTTACTACAAACCCAACAATGCCAAGGATTATATCCTTTTTTATTTTCGGTAAAATTTACTTCTAATTTGGGTTTTGGGTGATTACAATAAGGACATTGATAGGCTTGATTGCCTCTTGCTGTTCTTTTACCAGGTTTTAATACAGAATTAACTAAACTTACTAAAAGCTCATTTATCATATTATATAATATACGAATGGGGATTTACACCCCCAAGTAATTTTTATCTTTAGATGAAATCTTTTGTGAAGAATTTTCCAAGACAGTTATCATTAAAAAATTCTGTAGGCTTTTCTAAAACTTCATATATGAATAAATACTTAGTTTCAAAGTAAGTTAATAACTTTTTTGTAGGGGCACATTTAATTATTTGCCTTGTGAAATTTTCACTAGGTTCTGTTTTTATTAATTCTAAAAGGGTTTTATTTGAACCCCAATAAGTTTTCCAATCTGACTCTTTGGAGATTCTCTTATAGGAAGGTTTTCTACCTTTAGAATTTTCATATAATGCTAAATCCTTTTTTGTTAATTTTATTTTCCTGTTATGAATTAATACTTTTTTACCAATATAAGATTTACCTGATGGTATGTGGGTAACTTTGTAAACAAAGCCAAAAGTATTAAGGGGAAATTGGGAGGATTCATTAATAATCTCTCCATGTTTATAGTTCCAACTCATTATGTATCAAAGTTTATCATTATTGTAGTATCCACAAATTGAGAAACAGGTACAGGTATAGAAAGTTTACCTACTACTAATAATTCGTTTACCTCATTATATAACCCTACAGTAGTTACATAAGGTATAAATTCTGAACCTGTAGCAAAGTTATAATACACATCATCAAAACTTCCTGATTTTATTGAAGGATTTTGAGAGTAATTAAATTCATTATCTAATATTCTACATTTATATTGATTTTCAAGTATTCTAATAGATGAAGAGTATGATAAATTTACTCTCTCTAATTTTTGATATGTTGAGTCATTATCTATTTCCCCCCCTATAAGAGATAAAGCACCAGTTGTAAATGTTGCCAATCCGTGGGAGTAAAATATTTGACCTACTACATCATTTAAATTTCCTATTGGTGGGTTAGAAGTTCCAGATCCATAAGCATTTGTACCATAAATTGCTGTTCCATATTGTCCTGTAGGTAAAACGCCTGATGAAGTTGATGATAAGATTAAATTTCCCTCCCCATCATCTTTAATATAATACCCATTCCCTAAGGAGGAAGTATAAGAAAAATTAAATGTTTGAGGAACAATATTATTCCCATATAATTTAGAAGGGATTGATATTACTGAAATTTCATCTCCGGGGGTAGTTGGAAAATATCTTGATTGTGTTAATGTAGTTTGTAAGTAATTTTCATATCTAGGAGCATTTATCTCCCCTTCAAATCTATTATCTTCAGGGTTAACACCCGGTATGATACTTTGTGTAGGTACTGTATCACCCCTACTTGAACTTAAATAATTAGAATAATATAAATGTTTTACACTATTATATATTCCTGTAGTATTTTCAGTATAAACTATTCCGGTTGAGATTGAAGACGATGAAATAAATAAATTAGAAGATGGTTTTACTCCTGAATAAATTTCAATTCCTTCTAATTTTGATTTAATTATTTCAGATTTAGTTGGATAATTTAAAGTAAGAAGTGTAATATGTTGATTAGTAGGACTAGTATAACCTGTAAATAAAGCAAAAGTATTAGTTATAGGATCAAAATATTGGGAAGTAATAGGATGTAGTGAATCTGACCCATAACCAGACCATATACCTTCTCCTATACTAATATAAGTATTTAAAGAAAATATTTTTTCTCCGGTAATAGTATTAAATCCTGTAATAGTAGTAATAAGGGAAGGTATATAACCCACTAAATACAAATTATCAGAATTATCCTGGAATATTTGGCCAGAAAACATTTGTCCTAAACTACTAGCTGGGGGGATGTCTAATATAGTAGAACTAATAAGTGATTCTGTATTAGTATTATATATCTCTAAAACTAATTTTAAATCTTGATTATAATAGATATAATTTAAAGTATTACCTTTAATTGAAATATTTGAATTATTAGTAGTATACTCAGTAATACCTGTTCCAGGGTAGTAGGTAGATATTGGTAATGATTCTGTTACTTTTCTTAAAGAATAGGATCCATTATCAACAACAAATACTTCACTTCTTATGTTCGGGTCAACAAGAGAAGGTTGTAACTTAGTTGAAATAAAAAATTTATTAGATCCTGAGTGGTATGTTACTCTATAGAGTCTCCCATTTAAAGTTGTAATTGGAATAGAGGCTACTAATGAGTTAGTGGTAGGATTAAATATTTTTAATTCTTGACCAGCTGTACTACCAATAGGACTGTATGTAAAATATATTTCACCTGTAGAATCTATTATTCCTATGTTAGCATAAGTACCTGAGGAAGATAAGGTAAGATATGAAGTAGGAGTAAAGTTAGAATCAAAAATTTGACACTTTAAACTACCACCTGAAGTCCCTATATAATAATATTTATTAGTAAAACTTGAATATAAAGCTATACCTGTATTAAATTGTCCTGAAAGTGTAGCTGTGGTTTGAAGAGTATAAGTACCATCTGATTCTAAGGTATAAATTTTAACTTGATCAGATTTAGTATTTGATAGTGTATTAGGTTTAAAAGCAACAAATTTTTTAAGTTGGCTGTTATAAACTACCCCTCGAACAGACCTATTAACATAATAATTTGGATAGTTTGGAGGACCCCAATCTTCTACCCACCCATTAAATATAACATTATTATAAGTAGGATTATAATCAGAAATTGATCCTGTTATTGAACTTCCACCAAATGAAAATTTCTTCTTAGGATCAAATGGGGTTATAGTAACATCCTTAGTTGTAAATTGTTTGTAAGCGCTCATTCATTTTAGAAGTCTAGTTTAACTCTTACAAGTAACTCTTTTGTAAAGTTTTTTGGTAATGGTCTTGATAGTTTAGCAACTGCTAATAATTCATTATTGTCATTATACATACCTACTGTTGTTATATATGATATAGGATTATCAATAAAATCATCAAATAATACTTCTCCTGTAGAACCTGAAATATATGATGGATTTTCTGAGTAGTTAAATTCTGAGTTTCTTGCTCTAACAAATACAAAATCTGAAGATAAAGTTTCTTCACTATTTAATTTAAAACTTCTCCCCAAAGCCCCTGAAGCACTAATAGCATTATATAATTTTCTAGGGTTTTCATTTTTTGTATCAAAATCTCTTCCTGTTTGTAAAAATATACCCCCAACACCACCATTAGCATCTAAAGCTTTACCATTTAATAATATAGTACCTATATCTGGAAGTAACCAACCATATGATCCGCTATTAAAGGTCCAACCCGCAGGCCTATTACTTGTTATTCTAACACCATTATCTATTGATCCCGAAACTATATTATAAACTCTACCTGCATCTGTAAATGTAACAGATGTTTGAATTGAACTATCATCAATTAAAGATAATTTTCCGGCTAAAGTTTCTAAATGTATTTCAGTCATCCCTGGTAGTAATTTTTCTTTATATCTTGCCCTATCTATACTTAAAGCATAAAAGTAAGATCCTGTCACATTACCAAAAATAAATTCTTTATTCTCATCCCCTAACACTAATGATCTATACTGACCATAATTAGTTCTAGTAGGTGAACTTCCAGTTACTTGAGGGTTATAATATTTACTACCACTACCTTTGGAATCACAATAAGCTATGTCAAATTGAACAGCTGAAGAAGCATCAGAGGATGCGGTCTGGTATACACTATAATAAAACTGACCTGTGTTAGAGGTAGTCTGAGTTGAAGATGTATGGAAAGTTCCTAAACTAGGAACATTATTACTCCATACTGTAGCAGTTATAGAGTCATTACTCACTACTAAATCTTCTGGATCAAATCTTTTAAATCCCATTTTTTATATTTTTTTAAATTGTTTTATTTACTGATACTGGAATTTGTAATCTTGCTCCACTATCTCTACCTACTATAGTTAAAGTAGCGTATAAAGTTTGATTAGAACCAAATAATGTATTGACTCCAGTTGCCCTCATTGTTAATGTGGTACCAATTACTGTTTTAGAAACATTAGTTCCATTAGTAGTTGATGAGTTAAGTGCTTGAGTTTGGGTAGTATCAATTCCTGTTCCATTAAATATAGAAAATAATCTTACATCTGAAATTGTGAAGGTATATCCTGCAGACTCATAAACCTGATTATTATC
>TARA_R110002050_G_scaffold296272_1_pt1 | contig 17316 bp, 9 predicted proteins | sample TARA_R110002050 | Tara Oceans TARA_R110002050 (sample SAMEA4396988) | marine metagenome | biome: Polar Biome; feature: [DCM] deep chlorophyll maximum layer (ENVO:01000326); material: water (ENVO:00002006), including particulate matter (ENVO:01000060) such as... | depth 25 m
TACACAAAAACAAATTGTATGGAAACTAAATTAATAACTCAATTTAATTAAATAAGCAGCAGAATAATATTTCAAACTATCTAGTTCATCTCCAGAATAGTGTTTGAGAACTTTATCTAGATGGTTTTTTTGGCAAGAAAAAAACATTAAAAAAAAACAAAAAATAATACTTAATTTTTCATAATACATGTTTAAATATTTAAAATATTAGTATAATTCATGTATCTTAAAGTAATACACAAATTTATTAAAATAAAGAATATAGACAAGAAGGTTCCTTATTTTATTCAAATTTTGCACTTAGTGTCCACTAATTTTGGATGATTTTCCATGTTTTTGGTAAATTCTTACTGAAAATCATCCAATTTCACAAAGAATCCTATAACTTTATCTTTAAGCATTTGAGTGTTTTTATTATATATATATATATGTGAATCAAGGGTTAAAATTATAATAAAAAAAACAAGCTTAATTAGTTGATAAACAATGCCTTAAACCTGTTTCAATCATTAATTTTCAGTATCTTAATAATCAATTTCAACAAGATTATTTTGAATACAAAAACCAATAACAAGGATTACAAATTAGTGAAAATATATTATTATGTCTGTGAAAAATTTGAAGAGAATTTACAATATAGGAGCCAACGCTTTAGCAATAATAATAATAAACCAAAGCTCACAGACGAAGAGATTATAACCATATATCTGTTTATGATGCACCATCAAGGCATTTTTAAAATGAATAAGATACATCAATTTGCTACGGAGTATTTACTGGATTGGTTTCCTGATTTAGAGGAGTCTCCAAAATTAGGCAGCCCATAGAAGCATTGTTCAGTTGGCTTATAGAAAAGTCCGACATACAAAAAACAAGTAAGGTAAGGTCTACAAAAGGATTGACTTTACATGCCTACGGAAGAATAGCTGCGGCTTTTATAAGTCTAATCTTTTAACCCTTGATTCGCATTATATACTAAATATCAGTTATTAATACAAATTGAAAACACTCTTTTTCTTATCCATTATTCACGTTAATTTATTTTCCATTTGAGTCTCTTCTTCCATGTCTATTTATATAATATAAACACCTTGTCAATTTAAAAAATGCTAATAATACCTTGCAACAGTCTTTATTTCTAACTCACAAATAAAATCAGCTTTTTATAGGCTCACTTTATCCGTTTTTTTGCGTGCAAAGTTCTAGTATCAAAACTTCACCTCTATTATTTCACTTTTTTGATTTTTAATTTGAGAAGTTTTCGTACAGTAATAATTGTCATAAATTATTTTTTCTTTAAACCATTTAATACCATTATATATTGCATAACTCTCCGTAACTTTAATATTTGATATAGATATACTAAGACCTTTTCCAATAGCTTTAACAACAGCCTCTTTAGCTGTCCATAATTCATAAAATTTTAATCCATCGCTATTTTTTATTTCGTCTAGCTCTACTTTAGTAAAAACTGAATCAAAATATTCAAAATTCATTTTTCTTATCTCCTCAATATCTATACCCACTTGTTCTTTAGAAAAAACACAAACTACCATATTACCACTATGAGAAATGTTGAACTCAAAATTTATATTCTTAATGAATGGTTTCCCAAAGGAGTTCCTTAAATATTTATTAAAATCCAATTTCTCATTATATACCATATAATATGCCACAAAAACTAACAACTTACCAAATAAAGTATTTTGTCTATCCTGCCATCTATGGTATTTCATAACCTCATTCTGCAAATTTCTGGGTAATAAACCCAAGTAATAATTCCAGATTTCAATTTCTATTTCTTCATTTATCGTAGTATATAAAATATAGCTATCCCCATGGTTAACACTAACCTTGGGGAATAAAGGTAGTTTCCCAAATGATACTTTACTAGTAAAATTTTTATTCTTCATGTAAATGTAAAAAGACCCTAAAATAACAAACTTCAATATGTAGCTATTCTTTCAGAACACTGCCTTATAATTTTGGCAATCTCTTCGGCATGATCATAAATAAAAAAATGATTTCCATTAAATAATCTAAATTCAAAACTATTAGAAGTATATTGTTCCCAATTTTGTATTTGATTGCAATACTTTTCTTTGTCTCCCATACAAGCATATATTGGCGTTGAAATTTTCACATCATTACTTAAACCACTTTCTTTTTCTACTATTTCAAAATCAGCCCGAAGTACTGGTTCAAAAAAACTAAATAATTGTTCATTTTCTACAATCTCATTTTCGATACCTCCTAGTATTTTTAATTCAGAGATAAATTCTTCTTTTGGTAAATCAAACCTTTGTATATCATTTTTTATATTAGGTCCTGGATTTCCTGTAGCCACAAAACATAAAGGAAATAACTTTCTCTTTTCTAATTCATTTATAACAGAAAACCCAAGGCTAGCACCCAGGCTATGTCCATAAATTAAAAATGGATTCGAATTCAAATTATTTAATATTTGAGTTAACAAATCGTCTACTGCTAAATCTTTATCGAATAGCAACTTCTCTCTTATCCTTTTTCCTCTCCCAGGTAGTTCTATGGGGATAATATTAAATCGCTTCTTTAAATAGGGCGTAATAAAATTGAAAGAATAAACATTACCGCCTGCATAATGCAATAAAAATAAATCTGGTCTTATCATATGTTATTTTAGATATTTAAACTTAATATAACTTTTTCTCTAACCTCTATTAGCTTTCCATACTCCATTTTAAATAATCTATCAGCACAATTATAATATTTATCATCATGAGTTATAGCAATTATTGTAAAACCTTTTTCTACTATATATGGAACAATTTCTTTGTAAAATTTCTGTCTAAATATTGGGTCTTGATCTGCTGCCCATTCATCCAATACAAGTATTGGTTTATTTTCTAATATAGCATTTATTAATGCTAATCTTTTTCTTTGACCTGCAGATAAATCTATTGTAGAAAACTTGTTATTTTTGATTGTTACTTTTTCATCTATTTCAAAAATTTTCAAATATTCATTTGCTATATTTATGTCAATTTCATTAACTCCATACATCTCATCAAAAAGATAAAAATCACTAAAAACAGGCGAAAATAATCCTTTGAAGCTTAATAAGTTTTCTAAACTTATAATTTCACCATTTAAAGTAGACTTACCTTGATTGGGTTCGTAAATATTCAATAACATATTAAATAATGTAGTTTTCCCACTTCCATTACTTCCATAAATAAAAACTACTTCTCCTTTATTTATTTTCAGGTTTATAGGTCCAACTGAGAACAGGTTTTCCCCATAAGAAAAAAAATAATCTTTATATTCAAGTGTGTCAAATTCTATTGATGTATTAAGTCCATTATCTATAACCTCCTCACAATTAACACTTTTTAGTTCATTCATTAAATGAATTAATCTATTCAAAGAAATAATTGTCTTATTCATAACAGGAAATACCATCATAACCATTCCGATAGGTCCTAGTATATACATTAGAACAATAATATAACTTATCGAAGATTCTATTGATACTTTGAGTAATGTTGAAGAATAAAAAATAATAAATGTTATTAGCAAATAAAATAGTGCTTGACCAATAACTTGAGTATTTAGATATCCTATGAATGCGCCCTTATCATTAGATTTTGCATTTTGCGTTACTCCTCCTAATTTTGTATTGATTTTTTCTCCAATAATAGGGTTTAAATTTATTTCTTTTGTTCCATTCAATATGGAATTAAACAATCCAATAAAATTCTTTTCTAAATCTCTTGAAATATTAAATTTTTTATAACTTTTTTTGTTTCTAAAAATATAAATTCCCACAGTCATACAAATAACGGTAAAGCTAATTAAAAACATAGAAAATGAAATATAAGCCATATAAATAAAGCAACAAAATATCAAAATTATTGAAGACACAAAATCTATTATTAGTAATGAACCTTGGGTAATATTTCCTACATCTCTTGTTAAAGTTGAATAAATTTGATCTTTGTTTTCTTTTATTTTTTTTATTGGAGCTTTTAAAAGCTGGTTAATAATTATTTTTCTAATATTCCAGTAAATTTCTTGGGACAAATTAATTATTCCCCCAGATAATATTCTTTTTAAAGTGAAAAATAAAACTATTATCCCTAAAAATGACAAAAGATAAAAACCTTCGTTATTTATAGATTTATTGATAATTAATAATTCAATCATTGAATTTACAAGTATAATAAAAGCAAAGCCTGTAATTCCCAAAATTATTGATAGTATTGAATATCCAATGATCTCGGCATCGGATACTTTAGTCAACATTTTTATTTTTTTTAACATATTTATATAAATTATTTGTATATCCGTAATTCATCATAACCCAGTAATATTAGCAATAACAAGCCTGTCAAAGATTTTGTCACCAAAATATCTACGGTTTAGTTTGTAAACAAATTCGTTTAGATATAATTGCAAGTATTTCTTCTTGATTTTATGATAATTACCTGTAAAATTTCTTTTAGCATTACTAATTGCTATATGTACCCATTTTAAAGTTTCTTTAGTTGTTGTTTCATTAGATTTCTCACTGATATGTAATTCAACATAATCAGCAATATTAATATAAGAAGTGCTTTTATCTGTAAAAACAATAGTTTGTTCAGTATCAATTGCCGCTTTAAAAGTTTTATCCGTATCATCTGCATTGTGATTTTCAAGCACTTTAGCCTTAAAGTAGCGAGATTGTCTTTCTACTTTTCCTGTCTCTATATCCTCAAGAACTGTACTTTCTGCCATTAGCATTACATTAGATTTTGTTTTGCTACCACGTCCTGCTTTGGGTTTTATGCTCTTGTTCTGAAGCTTCTATGGTAAAATAACCTTCATCCATTTCTATCATGCCTTCTAAAGTATATATATCATCTCTATTACCCATAGCTTTACGTAATTTATGAACCATTGCCCAAACTGGCTCATAACGTTTTAATCCTAGTTGACGTTGTATTTCTTTAGATGAAAAACCTTTCTTGGTTGCTGTCAATAAGAACATCGTTTTGTACCAAATCATAAAGGATAAGTTTGAACTCTGCATAATTGTTCCACTTCGTAAAGATGTTCGACTTCTACATTGTTTACATTCATAACTCCATTGACTTTTTATCCAATAATGTTTGTCGTGTGAACACTTTTTGCAAATCACTCCTATTTTATCTCGCGCTTCTTTAAAATGAGCTCGACAGGATTCTTCACTATCAAATTCCGCTGTAAAACTAAAAATATTCATATATTTATTTTTACTAAAAATACTACATAAACATCAATTATTAGCCTTTACGGATATACAATATTATTTATTTTTATCAGAGAATTACTTCACCTAAATTAATTTTACTCCCTCTTTTCGTTTTTATCTTCCTTTTCCTTAAATGATACTTTATCCTTAATAAGAGCTAGAATAGCTTCGGCATGATCATAAATAAAAAAATGATTGCCTTTAAATTCATAAACATGAACTTTAAAATTTGTTATTTCTTGCCATGGCTTAGAAACATTTAATTTTAAGCCTTCTTCTTTTCCAATCATTACATGAATTGGGACGTTCAATTTTTCAATACCTTCATATATATATGTATCTACAGCTTTAAAATCTGATTTTAAAATTGGTAAAGAATAATCTAAAAGTTCTTTGGTTTTAAACATTTTTTCAGAATAACCACCAACCTTATAAAGTCTTTGAAGAAATTTATCATCTGGTATTAGGTGATTTTTAAATAATTTATTCCTAGTTACAGGTCCACTAGATCCACTAACAAATAAAGTAACTGGTAAAGGTAAATTATGTTGTTGTATCTTTTCCGTAAGTAAAGCGACTAAAATAGCTCCCATACTATGCCCATATAACACATATGGTTCATCTAAAAAAAATTTTATTTCTGAAAAAACATCATCTCTCAGATCATATAAACTTTCTAATCTTTTCTCCTTAATTCGCTTTCCTCTACCTGGTAAGTTAACAGTTACAAATTCAAATTCATCAGGACAAAACTTCTTATATTCAGAAAATGAATATTCATTTCCGCCTGCAAACGGTATAGCAAATATTTTAATTGTTTCTAGTTTTGCTGCTCCCCCTCTTTTTTTCTCGGTACTACTTACATTTAGAGTATTATTGAATAATGTATTATCTTCTGTATTTACACCATTAATAAGTTTAGCTTGAGATTTCAATTTAGCCATATAGAATAGCTCTTCTATTTTTAGCTTTTCTTCAAAAACCTGATTGATTCTTTCTAATAGCTTTACAACTTTTAAACTATGGCCTCCTAGATCAAAGAAATTAGCGTGAATACTAATCTCTTCGGATGGGATACCTAGCACTTCACTCCAAATTTCAACCAAAGACTCTTCTGTTTCGTTTCTTGGCGCTACATAAGCAATCCCGCTCTCTAAACCTAAACCCTCTGGATCAGGTAAAGCCTTTTTGTCCAGCTTACCATTACTGGTTAAGGGAAGTTCATCTAATGGTACAAAATAACTTGGTATCATATAAATTGGCAACTGTTCTGATAAATCATTTCGTAATCCTACTATCGTTAAATTACTATCACCCACAAAATAAGCAACCAACTCCTTCTCTCCTGAAGTGAACTCTTTAGACACTACACAACAATTCTCTACACCTTTACTTTGCTGTAAAGCATATTCGACCTCTCCTAGTTCTATACGATAACCATGAATCTTGACCTGATCGTCCTTTCTACCTATAAACTCTATTGTACCATTTGATAACCATCGTCCTAAATCTCCCGTCTTATACAATCGCTCTCCTTCCCTAAAAGGGTGAGAAACAAACCTTTCTTTAGTCAACTCTGGACGGTTTAAATAACCCCTCGCTAATCCATCTCCACTTATACAAATCTCTCCCACTACGCCTATTGCCTGTAAACTTAACCCTTCATCAATAATATAAATTTGTGTATTGTCAATAGGATTACCTATCGAGACATCTTCACTCAATCCTATACGATATACCGTACTATAGGTAGTATACTCTGATGGTCCATATAAATTTCTTAATACCATAGTTGGAACTAAAGTTTGTAACCTCTCAATGGTCTTTACAGGGATAGGTTCTCCTGCCATATTTATAGCTACTACATTCGATAAATCTAAATCTTCTGATAATAAACCGGCTACCACACTTGGAACCGTGTTAATCATTAAGCGATCTACTGTTTTTAAATGAGCTGATATAGAAAGACCATTTTCCAATATTTCTATTTTCTTACCTATTACAAGTGGATAAAACATTTCAAATATTGATAGATCAAAACAAATCGAAGTTACAAATAGCATCTTATCATAAGCTAATTCTTTAAACTCTTTAGAACCCCAGGCTAAAAAAGAATTTACACTCTTGTGCTCCACCATCACTCCTTTGGGACGCCCTGTAGATCCTGAAGTATAAATAACATAGGCTAAATCATCATTTCCTATATTAAGACCTAGATTATCCTTTCCATAACTAAAGCGCTCTCTCTCAAAAAATTCATAAAAAGCTTCATCAATAACAACCTCACACATACTATCTGACAACATATATGAAATACGCTCATCTGGATAACTAGGGTCGATTGGTACATAAGCTCCACCACTTTTTAGTATTCCCAGGATTGAAACAATCATATCCAAGGACCTGTCCATCTTTACGCCTATCAAAGTATCCCTTTCTATTCTATAATTTGAATGTAAATACCTTGCCAATTGATTCGACTTACAATTCAACTCCGCATAACTCATCTCTTCTCCTTCGTAAAACAAAGCTATTCCCATAGGGTTATTTAATACCTGTTCTTCAAATAACCCTACTATCGTCTTCTCTTTTGGGTACTCTGTCCCGGTCGCATTGAACTCTTCTAATAGTATAGACCGCTCTTCTTGTGAAAGATAAGATAAACTTGATAAGGTAACCTCCGGATTTGAAACTATCGATCCCAATAATTCTTCTAAATGATCCAACATCCGAACGGCTGTAGATTCATTGAATAAATCTCTACTGTATTCAATCCCTATTCCTAATGCGTCGCCTTGATCTACAAAATTAAATGTTAAATCAAACTTGCTAACCACATGGAGCTTATCTATTGAACTCTCATAATTTATCTTTGATGCTTCTCCATCTACCCCTTGATAGGTAACCATTACATCAAATAATGGGTGACGACTCGTATCTCGTAACAATGACAACTCATCCACTAAAGAATCAAATGGGTATGTTTGATGGCTATAGCCGCCTGAACAAATATTTTTTACTCGTAATAATAATTCGGTAAAACTTGCCTTGGGATCTATTCCTATTCGAAAAGCCAACGTATTAACATAAAAACCTATCTGCCCTTCTAAATCCGGATGATTCCTCCCTGATATTGGACTTCCCAATATAATATCTTTTGACCCTGTATATTTATAAAGTAATACATTAACCAAACTTAAGACTCCCATAAAAGGCATTACTCCTTCTTCTGCCTTTAACAAACCTTTAAACTTAGACGAAGAATATTCATTAAATACCCTATTGACCATCCCTCCTTTATAACTCCTTATTATAGGACGTGGATAATCTGTCGGCAAATCCAAAACAGGTAATTCCCCTATAAATTGATCTAACCAATAATCTCGAGAAGCTGATAACGCTCCTCTTTTTAATTCTGCCTGTTGCCATACCGCATAATCCTTATAGTGAATCCTTAATGGGGGTAATTCTAAAGAACTCCCCCTTTCTATGCTTGAATAAATAGATGTCAACTCACTATACAGTGTATCCATTGAGATCCCATCGCTTATTATATGATGCATGACATATACAAATACATACTGCTCTTTTGATAAACGATATAAAATACCTCGCAACAATGGCCCTATTGAAAGATCAAAAGACCTGTTGCTATAAGCAGATATTCGATCCCTCAAACCTGAACTACCTATCCCTTCTAAATCTTCATAATCTATTTCAAAGCATACCTCTTCCAATATAAACTGACGCACCTCTCCTTCTTCACTTTCCCTAAAAACCGTACGCAACGATTCATGCCGATTAAGTAAAATATTAAATGTGGATTCTAACACTTCTTTGTCTACTAAACCTAATTCATGTACACTCGACATATTGTAAGCAACATTGGCCGATTCAAATTGACTTAGCACCCATAAACGGCGCTGGGAGGAAGACAACTCATACCCCCCCACATGTTCGGCTTTGGGAATCTCTTGATAGCCCTCTTTTTCTGATTCTGATATAAAAATAGCCTGGGAGGAGATACTTTTATGAATGAACAAATCCTGTACACTTACTCTAGACCCTAAGCCTTTATACAGCCTACTCGATAGCTTTAGTACTTTTAAACTATGCCCTCCCAGTTCAAAAAAATTAGCTGTTGTACTGATTTCTCCTTCGGGAACACCCAAAACATCACTCCAAATTTCAACCAAGGACTCTTCTATTTCATTTCTTGGAGCTACATACTCTATTCCTGTACCTATGCCAAGACCCTCCGGATCTGGCAAACTCTTTCTGTCCAACTTCCCATTACTGGTCAAAGGCAAGTTTTCTAGTTTTACAAAATAATCTGGTACCATATAACTCGGCAACAAGCTACTTAAATGCCCTCTGAGCTCCTGAACAGTTACCCCATCTTCTCCCGTAAAATACGCTACCAAACTCTTATCTCCACTCGATGACTCCCTTATATCCACTACACAACTACTAACCTGGGCATAACCTTGCAAAGCATGTTCAACCTCGCCCAGCTCTATTCGATAACCTCGTAACTTTACCTGGTTATCCTTCCTGCCTATAAACTCTATGTTACCGTCGGGTAAATACCTAGCCAAGTCTCCTGTCCTGTACAATCTTGAATTCGGATCATCGTTAAATGGATTCTTTATGAATTTTTCAGCTGTCAATTTAGGGCGATTCAAATACCCCCGCGCCAAACTAGCTCCCGATATACATAACTCGCCCACTATCCCTATTGGAACAAGTCTTTGAGTTTTATCAAGTATATATATATGTGTATTGGCAATGGGCTTGCCTATTGGAATTGTTGTGGAATATGTTTTTAAAATTTCATAATAGCTTGCAAAAACGGTAGACTCGGTTGGCCCATAAACATGAATTATCTTGCCGCTTCCAAGCATTTTATATGCATCATTCACATGTCTGTACGAAACTTGTTCTCCTCCGAATAATATTTTCCTTATGTTTTTCAAAGATCCAACATTGTAGTCTACAATTGTATTAAACAGTGCAGTTGTTACAAAGAAAATGCTGATTTCCTGTGAAACAATGGTATTAACTAATTGTTCAATATCAACAACCACATCCTTCTTTAGCAGGACTAGTTTTGCACCATTCAACAGTGCTGCATAGATATCAAAAACCGATCCATCGAATGCAAAATTTGATAATTGCAGAATATTATCATTTTCAGAAATTTCAATATATCTTGGACTTTTCGCTATTCGGTATATACTGTAATGATTCGTCAGTATTCCCTTTGGCTTGCCCGTTGAACCCGAAGTATATATCACATAAGCCAAATTATCACTCTTAGCTCCTGACTTTACATTTCCATGGAATTCCTTTTCTATCTTTTCCCAATCTGTATCAAGACAGATCACCCTTGAGTCTGTCTTCGGTAATTCTAAACGCTCTTGTGCTAAAACTATATCACAGCCTGCATCCTCTAGCATATAGGACATTCGCTCTTGCGGATACGACGGGTCTATAGGTACATAAGCCCCTCCTGCTTTTAAAATCCCTAACAAACCAACTATCATATCCAAAGAACGCTCTACACATATACCAACCAAACTCTCTGGCTTTACACCCTGCTTCTGTAAATAATGAGCCAACTGGTTTGACTTCTCATTTAGTTCTCTATATGTGAACTGTTCACCCTCAAATACTACGGCTACTTTATCAGGGGTCTTTACCACCTGACCTTCAAATAAATCCATAATTGTTTTTTCCGAAAGATCTATAATATTAGCCACATTAAAATTATTTAACAAGTCTGTTTGCTCCTCTGTCGTTAAATAATTTAGCTTTCCCAGTGCCTGATTCGGATTAGTTACAAAAGCATTTATCACATTAAACAAGTGCTTTTTAAGCTTTGAAATACCCTGTTCGCTATAACTAATACTATTATATGTAAAACTAATTCTTAAATCATGTGCAGTTGGTGTTATTTGTAAGGCAAAATCGTAATTGGTTTGCTCAAAAAGCTCTCTTGACATTACTGAAAAATTGCTTGACTCTGTTGAATCAATTATTGATGACTCCTGAATATTATAGTTTTCAAAAGTCATAACATGATTTAAAAGATAAGCTCCTGGTTCACTCAAAGATTGTAATTCCGATAAAGTTATATAATGATGAGGCATACTGGATATTGCATTCTTTTGAATCATTTTTAATAACTTTTTCGCACTATCTTTTTCTGAATATTGAACACGTACCGGAATAGTGTTAATAAACAACCCTATTATATTTTCTACTCCCTCTAAATCTGAAGGACGTCCCGAGACGACAGAGCCAAAAACAACATCGTTAATATTATTATATTGCGATAATAAATATCCCCAAACCCCCTGAATAAATGTATTCTGAGTAATATTCATTTGAATACAAAGCCTATTGATAGAGTTCCAAAGTGTATTTTCAATATACAAATACTCTTTACCTTCTTTATAAGAATAAACATCATTTTCTTTAAGTAAACCAAAAGGTATTTCTAATACACTCTCATATGAATTTAAATATTCTTTCCAGTAATTTAATGAAGATTGCTTATCTATATTAGACAGCCATTTAATATAATTTGAATAAGGAATTACTGGTTCTAAATCTGGATCAGAACAATATTGAACAGAAAACATTAACTTATAAAAATCATTAATCAAAATACTCATACACCACCCATCTGTCAAAATATGATGATGGCTCCAAATAAATTGATATTGACCATTTTCCAAATCTAAAATAATTAAACGCATTTGAGAACCAGTACTTAGATCAAAACCTTTCTTACGATCTGCTTCCTTGTAAGATACTAAATAATCTTTCTGTTCATCCTTTGATAACCCAGAAGCTATGCTTTCATAAACAAAGGTGCTTTCAACTTCATTTCTTACAATCTGTAATGCTTCACCACCGTAATCGGTACTAAAACTAGTCCTTAAAATTCCATGCCTCAAAGTAAGAAGATCATAACTCTTTTTGATAATTTTAATATCGATATCATTTCCTTTAATTACATAGGAAGTCTGCTCAAAATACATAGTGGATTTAGGGTCTGACAACCAATGATAATAGATTCCCTCCTGCAGAGGAGATAATTTATAAACATCTTCTACATCTCCATTTATATTAAGAATTGATAATTCCTTTATAGATAGATTTTTGTATGTTAAATCACTAGGAGTAAGGTATCTGATATTGTTCACACTTAACCTTCCTATTAATTGTTCTAAATTGTCTTTATATTTAGAAATTAAACGTGATATTGTGTCTTCTTTGTAAGCTCTTTTAGGATATGAAATGGATATATTCAATACTCCACTCACCAACATTCCAGATACATTCAATAAGTTCTTCTTAACGTTATCCGAAGAATTATTGCTTCCTTTATATTCGGAAACATAATGAAAAAGAGGGGATTGTTTTGATTCTTTGGAACCTATTCCTAAACCAAAATCTCCTAAATAATTAAAAACAATATTTGGAGAAATATCCGTCGAAAAACCAGAGCCCATCTCTTTTAAAATACCATAGCCAATTCCCTTATTTGGAATCTTACGCAAATCTTCTTTTACCGATACCAAGCTTTCTAAAATATCCCCTTCTGGTAGAATCTTTAGTAAATAAGGATAAACCGAAGTAAACCAACCAACCGTTCGGGTTATATCGATATCTGTGTCAATGTTTTCTCGACCATGGCCTTCCATCTTTACAAAAACTTTCGATATTCCAAATACATCATTAATTGATTGTCCTAAAGCTGTTAATAAAATATCATTAATCTCTGTATTAAAAACCCTATTTACCTGAGTTTGCAATAATTCTGTGGTTTCTTTATCTAAGCTAAATGAAAATTCTGAGTGGTCATTTTGAGCATAAATTTCATTTATTTCATCTTTAGGTAAATCTATAAATTCACCAGACTGTACATTTTCCCAATAAGAACGTTCTTTTATAAGTTTTTCTCCAAATGCATACTCTTTAAGAGTTATAGACCAGTTTCTAAAAGAATCTGTTTTTAAAGGTAACGATAAAGGAGATCCTTCAATCCGTTGAAGGTACAATGTAGCTAAGTCCTCAAGCAATATTCTCCATGAGACACCATCTATCACAAGGTGATGAACCATCAAGAATAATCGGTCGCCATCTAAAAGTCTAAATAAAGCTACCTTAAACAAAGGTCCTTTAGTTAAATCTATGCTCTCCTGGATAACCTCGCAATGCCTTCCCATCAATAGTAGAGAATCATCTGATTCTGTAAGATCATAAAAATTAAATTCATAAAACTTACCAGAAATAAAATCTAGATTATATTGTTTCCATAAACGGTCTTCTTGTTTATACACCATGCGAAGTGCATCATGGTGGTTTGTTATATATTCTAGACAAGAAATGAACTTAGAATGATTTAACGATGATTTACTATATAATAAAACCGATTGATTATAATGATGTTTTGATAAAATATCATTATCCTTAAAAAAGGAATGTTGGATTGGTGTAAGAAAGACTTCTCCTTTCTCCTCTGATTGGTCTATTATTCGAGAACTTACCTTTGCTATTTTAACTAAATCTTCAATGATAGGATTACGAAGAACATCCTCTACCTTAATGACATAACCATAACCTCTTAAACGTGAAACTACCTGTATTGACTTAATTGAATCACCTCCTAAATCGTAAAAATTATCCTGAACTCCTATATTTTCTCTGTTTAATACTTCTTGCCATATTAATATCAAACTTTCCTCTAATTCATTCCGTGGTGCAATATATTCAGTTCCTCTAGTAAGCCCGGCCACTTGTTTAGTCAATAAGCGTTTTTTATCAATTTTACCATTGTCTGTTAATGGAAATTCTTCTAAATAAATATACTCCGCGGGCAACATATAATCTGGAACTCTTTCCTTTAAATAATTGCGTAGTTCCCTTACGGTAATCTTCAACTTGGAAGTAAAATAGACCACCAGCTCTTTATCCTTTGATAAGTCTCTTCTTTCTAATACAATAACGTCTTTAATACCTTCATAATTACATAGAACATATTTAAGCTCTCCTAACTCTATACGGTGTCCTCTAATTTTAACCTGGTCATCGCTTCTTCCCATAAATTCAATATTTCCATCAGATAACCATCTTCCTAAATCACCAGTCTTGTAAAATCGCTCTCCCTTATTAAATGGATTAGAAATAAACTTTTCAGCTGTTAGCTCCGGACGATTTAAATAACCACGAGCTAATCCATCTCCTGCTATACAAATTTCTCCGGTAACTCCTATAGGAAGCAATTCATTATACGATCCTAAGATATAAATTGAAGTATTAGCTATTGGTTTCCCTATCAGGGAATTCATAGTCTTATCTTCTTTTATCAAATATTCTATTGAAGTAACTGTTGTTTCTGTAAGCCCATATTTATTAAACACAGAGACTTGTGGTTCCCACTCTCTAAAAATAGATGCATCAAATATATCTCCTCCAGAGATAATTCTCTTTAAATTTAAAAATGAGCTTGAAGATAACATCCTTAAAAATGAAGGAACAGCATGTAAGTGCGTTATTTTATTTTTCTGTAAAAAATCTCTAAATATTTCTTCATTTAAAATTTCTGTCTTTAATGGAATATTTAACTTGGCACCATTTAATAATGGTAAAAATAACTGCTCAACCGAAGCATCAAAAGATATACTAGAAAACAACAAAAAACTATCGCTTGATTGAATTTTAAAATATTCTGTTTGAAAATAAATTAAATTCGCAACACTCTTATGTTCTATCATTACACCTTTTGGCTCTCCTGTAGAACCTGAGGTATAAATGACATAGGCTAGATTATTAGATTTAATATCCGGACGAACCAGATTTAATGAATATAATATTTGATTTTCTTTAAATTTAGCTAACAATAATTCGTCTATAATAACCTTGCAATTACTATCTTGTTCTAAATAATTTATTCTTTTTTGTGGATATTCAACATCTATTGGAACATAAGCACCCCCAGCTTTTAACACTCCAATAATTGATATAATTAACCATTCGCTACGATCTAATTTAACACCTACCAAATCATCTGATGATATATCGTAATCTCTTCTTAAATAATCCGCTAATTGATTTGACTTCTCGTTAAGTTCTTTGTAGGTCAATTCTATTTCTTCAAAAACAACAGCTATAGCATCTGGGGTTTTCTCTACCTGATCCTCGAATAAATCTACTATCGTTTTATCTTTTGGATAATCTACCTTTGTTGTATTAAAAGTATATAATAACTCTGTTTGCTCTTCTTTGCCAAGATATTCAACCTTCCCTAATTTTTCTGATGGATTAGAGAGTAAAGCATTTAGCAATTGTTTGTAATGTCTCATCAAACGCTCCACCATGCTTTGATTGTAAATATCACTATTGTAAGTGATCTCAAAAGAAAGATAGTCTCCTTCTTCACGGAAAGTAAGATTCATATCAAATTTTGATATCTCACCACTAATATCATAGATCTTATTAGCTTCTTCATCAGAAATTAATCTACCTCTGCTATTTTCACCTATATTTTGTAACGTTAGCATTACATCAAAAACAGTACTACGACTTATATCTCGATGTAAGTCTAATTCCGCTACTAAACGATCAAATGGATACATCTGATGGCTATAAGCATTAAGTGTTCTATCTTTTAAACGATCAAAAAACATATTGAAATCTTCTTCAGAATTCACCCGATTTCGTAAAGCCAATGTATTTACATAACAACCTATCTGATTTTCTATATCCGGATGGTCCCGACCTGCCACCGGGCTTCCTATAATTATATCTTCCAGACCTGTATAACGATAACAAAGTACATTCCATACCGCCAATAGTCCCATAAACAAGCTTCCTCCAGATTCTTGACTAAACCTCTTGAGGTTACTTGTTTGGGAAGAACTTAAACATGTTCGTAAACGATTTCCTTTATAAGTTTTTATTTTTGGCCGTAATTGATGGCTCGGGAAATTTAACAACGGTAGTTCTCCAGATAAACTATCTAACCAATATGCTCTATGTACAGCACTCGAAGCACTCAATAATTCTTTTAATTGCCATGCTGAGTAATCCTTATATTGTATCTGGAGTTTTGGAAGAGTTACTTCAATTCCACTAATATGTGATTCATAATATGCCATGAAATCCTTCAACAAGACTTCTATTGACCATCCATCACTGATTATATGATGCATATTATAATAAAAAACATACCGGTTTGGCATCTTTATAATACTTACCCTGAGTAAAGGTCCTTGCTCAAGATCAAAAGCCAACATGTTGTCACGAACAAAATATTCTCTTATCCGTTTTTCACAATCTTTCTCCTGTGAAAAATCCAACTCTTTAACTTCAAAATTAAAGAATTCTCTATCTAAAACCCATTGGCGTACTTCTCCTTCAGAATTTTCTCTAAAAACGGTTCGTAAAATCTCATGACGATCGATTAAAGATGCTATTGACTGTTTTACTTTATCAAGATCAAGAGCTCCATTTATATCAATATGAAATGGCATATGATAAGCTATAGTGGCTTCTTCAAATTGACTTAAAACCCATATACGACGCTGTGCATCTGATATTGAATAACTTTCATATTCTAAAATCTTTTCGATTGAGTTATAATTAATACCCTTTAGCTTTCTTTTTCTTAAAAGAAGTTCAATAATTTGATTTTTATAATTAGATATATCAATCTTATCTTGATCGGTAAGCGCTGATATATTCCCTTTTGCTTTAATATTACATTTATTCTCGTCTAGAAATAAGTAAACTTTTTTTTTCGTGATTTTTTGTAAAATATTTTTAATTTTCTCCATAATTATTCTTAAAAAAGATCATATTTTTATATTACCATCTCATGAAAAACCACAAAACAGTAAATTATTTCAGTTAATTATTAATTTTAAATTTTACTTTTGGAATTCGACTTAATAATAATTTGAGAGAAACTGAACGACTATGGACTTAAAGGCCATAGGTTCGGCCTCGTGACTGAAAGTCACCCAATGATTATTTTTCTATTATAAAAT